>OKSB01000106.1_pt1 | contig 81511 bp, 67 predicted proteins | sample 1601171 | NCBI WGS metagenome assembly OKSB01 (sample SAMEA3541496, study PRJEB24748) | human gut metagenome | biome: human gut; feature: human-associated habitat; material: faeces | place: China | collected 2012 | reverse complement strand
CCCCCGATGGCCCGGCTGGTCCGGCGGGCGCGCCGCCCTTCTCTTCCCGGTTTTCCGCAAAATTCGCCGTATCCGGCCGCTCAGCAGCCTGCCCGTCCTCATGGGCCCGGCTTTCGTCCGGAGGCAGCAGGTCATCAAACAGACCAGGGTCTTCCACCGTGTCGGGCGTCACGGAAACCACCAGCAAACCGTCCCCCTGCCGAGGCTTGGCGGTCGGCTTGGGTTGGCCGCCCTGCTGCTGGGGCTCGGGCCGGTGGGGAGCGAGAGCCTGCCATTCGTCCAGGCTCAGTTCCAGCTCCTCGTTATTTTCCGTGATCACGGACAGGGAATTGCGGAACATATTGGCCCGCAGCACCTTCATGCCTCCCCGGTCGGTCTGGTATTTCTTGCCCAGGCGCGGGCAATGGCGGTGGAAATGGTCGTAATTTTCCTGCTCATAGGAAAGGCAGCAGAGCAGCCGACCGCAGATGCCGGAAATTTTGGCCGGATTGAGAAAAAGGTTCTGCTCCTTGGCCATACGGATGGTCACCGGGGCGAACTTGCGCAAATAGCGACGGCAACAGCAGACCATGCCGCAATTGCCCACCGCGCCCACCATCTGGGTTTCATGACGGACGCCGATCTGGCGCAGCTCAATGCGGGCGCGGTATTCTCGCACCAGATCCTTCACCAGATCGCGGAAGTCAATGCGCGCGGGCGCCGTGAAGTAAAAGATCAGCTTGCTGCGATCAAAAAAGACCTCCACGTCCACCAGCTTCATGTCCAGACGGCGGTCTCGGATGCACTGGCGGCAATAGGCCGTGGCCTCTCGGGCCAGTGCATCGTTTTCCCTGCCGGTTTCCAGATCCGTGGAGCCCGCCTGACGCAGAATGTCGGGCAGGTCCTGCTCTTCCATGCCGGGCAGGCCCTCAAGCGGGCCGGAAACAACCTCGGCCAGGGTCAGGCCCTGATCGGCCTCAATCAGAACATGGTCGCCGCGCTTGAGCTCCGGCGGGCCGGAATAGTAGCTCGTCTGCCCGAGCTCACGAAATTTAATACCAAATATGGGCATAAGCATCACTGCGGTAAAACGTCAGAAGAATGTGTCTAAGACATTGCTTTTCGGCCATATTGCCCCTGCTGTCAACAGCGGCGGGTCGCGGTGCGCTTCGTTTAAGCTTATCCGGTCATCTGTCGCTGCCCCGCGCGGAGGAGAAGGCGGCAGGCAAACGCGCGGACACGGTCTCGGCATCCCCATATCTTTTGAGACCCCGGCCTTTCTCAATCTTGCCGTCTTGCCTTGCCATCGTTGCGCCCCTGTTTTACATTTAGAGCATAAAGGGGGCCTGATGATGATTGAACGAGACGAAGCTCTGAAGCTGCTGGCGGACCAGGGCACGCCGGTATCGTTGCTGCAGCACGCTTTGGCCGCGGAGGCCATTATGCGGTCTCTGGCGCGCCGTTTCGGCGAGGATGAGGATCTTTGGGGCCTGACCGGGCTGCTGCACGACCTGGACTATCCCACCACCGCTGAAGCGCCTGAACGACATGGCCTGGAAAGCGCGACCATGCTGATCGGCAAGCTGCCGGAAGAGGCTCTGGCCGCTATCCGCGCTCATAACGGCGAAATGAACGGCACTGCTCCGCAATGCCGCTTTGATTACGCCCTGCGTTGCGGCGAGACGGTCACGGGGCTCATTGGCGCGGCGGCGCGCATGCGCCCCACCGGCCTGGAGGGCATGGAGCCCAAAAGCATCAAGAAAAAGATGAAGGACAAAGCCTTTGCCGCCAGCGTGAACCGCGACAATATCCGCCAGTGCGCCGACGCCGGGCTGGAATTGGACGATTTTCTGGCTCTGTCCATTGAAGCCATGCACGGCAAGGCCGCGGAACTGGGCCTGAGCAAATAGCGTTTTTACTTTTTTATGAGGCAGATCATGGAAGAATGCGCGCTGGATACAAGCATCCGCACCCTGGGGCCCTGCAAGCTGGAATCGCATCTGCCCTACCGCACCTGGGCCGACGACAAACGTATTCAGATTTTTGTGGACGAGGAACTGAGCGAACACAACGGAGAGGCCTGCTGCGTCTGTTTCGAGGCGGCAGGACCACGCAAAAAGCTCTATTTCGACTCTTCCCGCGCCAAGTGCGCCATCGTCACCTGCGGCGGCCTGTGCCCCGGCATCAACGACGTGATCCGCGCCATCGTCATGGAGGCCTACCACGCCTACAATGTGCCTTCCATTGTGGGCATTCCCTACGGCCTGGAAGGTTTCATCCCCAAGTACCGGCACGCCCTGCGGGAGCTGACCCCGGACGTGGTGGCCGACATCCATCGCTTCGGCGGCACCATTCTGGGCTCGTCGCGCGGGCCGCAGTCGCCCGAGGAAATCGTGGACACCCTTGAGCGCTGCAACGTCAACGCCCTTTTCGTCATCGGCGGCGACGGCACCATGAAGGCGGCGCTTTCCATCAGCCGGGAAGTGCAGAACCGGGGCCTGAAGATCGCGGTGATCGGCATTCCCAAAACCATTGACAACGACATTAATTTCATCCCCCAGTCGTTTGGTTTTGAAACCGCCGTATTCAAGGCAACCGAGGCTATTGAGTGCGCCCATACCGAAGCCTGCGGCACGCCCAACGGCATCGGTCTGGTCAAACTCATGGGCCGGGAGTCCGGCTTCATCGCCGCGCGGGCCACGCTGGCCCTCAAGGAAGTGAACTTCGTGCTGATTCCGGAAGCGCCTTTCACCCTGGAGGGGGAAGGCGGCCTGCTGCCCGCCCTGGAAGAACGCCTGCGGTCCAGAGGGCATGCGGTCATTGTGGCGGCCGAGGGCGCGGGTCAGCATCTGCTGAAGCACAGCGCGGGCACCGACGCCTCAGGCAATCCCGTGCTGGGCGAAGTGGCCGACCTTTTGCGCAAGGAAATCAATACCTATCTCAACGCCCGCCAGATGGAGCATTCCATCAAATACATCGACCCCAGCTACATCATCCGCTCCGTACCGGCCAACGCCAACGACAAGGTTTACTGCGGCTTTCTGGGCCAGTACGCGGTGCATGCGGCCATGGCCGGGCGTACGGACATGGTGGTGGCCAAACTGCAGGACCGCTATGTGCATCTGCCTCTGCAACTGGTCACCCAAACGCGCCGCAAGCTGAACATTTATTCCGATCTCTGGCGCGCGGTGCTGGAATCCACGGGCCAAGGCATGCTCAAGGGCATGCTGCCGCCCGAATAGAGCCGCTCTCCACATGTCTCGTCTCTGCCAGGTCAAGGCCTCGGCCGGTTCCGGCAAAACCTATGAGCTGACACGCTGTTTTCTGTTGCGCCTGATGGAGTGCGGGCATGCCTCGGGTGTGGCGGCCTCTCCGGCCTGCGCACTGGCGCCGGAGGGCCGCCAATGCGGCTGGGGCGACATCCTGGCCGTCACTTTTACCAACGCTGCGGCCGCTGAAATGCGCGACCGCGTCATCCGCCACCTGAAAAGCGCGGCTCTGGGTGCGCGCGCGGAAGACATCCCCCTTGATGCGGACGAGGCCCGCCGCTGGGTGGATGTGATCATGCGCGATCTGAGCGCCCTGAACATCCGCACCATTGACAGCCTGCTGCATCTTATCGTGCGGGCCGCCGCCCTGGAGCTGAATCTCCATCCCGATTTCCAGCCCGTCTTCGCCACTGAGGAGGCTCTGGCCCCCTACCTGGACCTTTTTATGGAACGGGCCTGGCGGGAAGACGCGGCCATGCGCGATCTTTTGCGCGAGGCCTGCCGGGCTCTGGTAGTGCACGGCCAAAGCAAGGGTTTTCTGGCCGGGGAAAAACTGCTCCGCCAACTGCGGGATTTGCTGGACGATGTGCTGCTGGGGCGGTTCGAGGATCTGACGTCGGAGGCCGTTCTTAAAGAAAAACTTCAAGAAATGGATGAGGCCGCCGTGCAGGCCGCGCAGGAATTTCTGGCCTCCGCGCAGGCTGCGGGCCTGCGCTGGAAAAAACCGGCTCTGGGCGCTGTGGAACAGCTTTCCTGGGGCCAGGTGGAAAAATGTTCTTCCGCCTTTGCAAGCAAGGAAACAGCTGAAGAACTCTTTCTCAAAAATACCGTGGTGACGGAAGCAACCGCGCAGGCCTTTGCCGCTTACTCGGCCCACGCCTGTCGCCGGGCCGGGGAAGGCTCGCTGATTGTCCAGGCCTTGCGCATCGCCCCTTTTGTGCGCCTGGCACAGGCTCTGGTGGCCGCTTTTCTGCAAAATCAGGAACAGGAAGGCGCGCTGCCCGGCCTACTGGTGCCGCGCCTGGCCCGTGAAGTGCTGGAGGGCGAGCGCGGCGTGCCGGAAGCGCTCTGCCGCCTGGGCACGCGCCTGACCCATTTTCTGGTGGATGAATTTCAGGACACCAGCCGCGAGCAATGGCAAGCCCTGCGTCCCTTGCTTGAAGAGGCCCTGTCGCGCGGCGGCTCCCTGACCTGGGTGGGCGACGTCAAGCAATCCATCTACGGTTGGCGCGGCGGCGAGCCGGAGCTGTTCGACGCGGTCTTTGACGATCAGGGTCTGACGCGGCTGGCTCCCGGCGGGGAACGCCGCAATCTGCCCCGCAACTGGCGCAGCCGCCGGGAAGTGGTGGAGCACAACAACCGGATTTTTGCCCCACTGGAAAATGCAGCTACGGCCCAACGGGTGCTGGCCGCCCTGCTGCCCGGCGATACGCCCCCGGAAATTCTGACTACGGCCACGCGACGCTTGAGCCGGGCCTTTGCGGGCGCGGCGCAGCAATGTCCGCCCAAGACCCGGGAAGGCGGCCTGGTACGGGCCGAAGAGATTCAGGGCGCCACGCAGGACGACTTGCGGGATTGTGTGCTGGAACGCCTTTGCGATTTGCTGCGGGACGAAATCGGCCCGCGCAGGCCCTGGTCCGACGTGCTGGTGCTGGTGCGCGGCAATGAAACAGCCCGCGTGACCGCCGAAGGTCTGGTACATGAGGGCATTCCGGTCATCACGGAAAACAGCCTGCTGCTGGCGGAACACCCGCTCATTGTACAGACTGTGGCTTTGCTGGCTTTTCTGGACAATCCCGACGACGACATCGCCTTTTGGACCATGCTCACGGGTTCCATCGTGCTTGAACACCCGCAGGCGGCGGAACTCGACTGGGAAATACTGCACGGCTGGTGCGCGGAGCCGGGCCAAGGGCCATTTCATCTGCGTTTCAGACGGCGCTGGCCGCTGATCTGGCGGAACCTGCTGGCCCCCTTTCACAGTCAGTCCGGCCTGATGACACCCTATGACACGGTGCTGGAATGGTTTACGCGCCTGGACGTGGAAGCACGCTTTCCGGAAGCCCGGACGTTCCTGCGCCGTTTTATGGAAGTATTGTACAGCGCTGAAGAAAAAGGCCTTGCTACCCTGTCCACGTTTCTCGAGCACTGGCAAGACAAAAGCGGTGAAGAAAAAGTGCCCATGCCCGAAAACATGAATGCCGTTCGCGTCATGACTATCCACAAATCCAAAGGGCTGGAAGCTCCGGTGGTGATTCTGCCCTGGACCAGCTTCAACGTGCGCCCGTCAGGACGTCCCGTTCTGCTGGAGCGCGACGGCCTGCGCATGGCGGTGCCCAATCGCAAGGCTCTGGGCGAAATCTACTATGAGGATCTGGCGCGGCAGGCTTGCGAAAATCTGGATCTGCTCTATGTGGCCTTTACCAGGGCCAGGGACGAACTGCACATTTTCCGTACCGGCACGCCGGGTCTGGACAACAAAAGCGGCTCGCTCTGCGCGGCCTTGGATATTCTCTGGCAGGAGGCCGAGTTGAGGCTGCCCTACAGCCGGGGCACGCCGGTGGAGTGCCCGCGCAACGGGGCAACGGACGACGAGATCTGCCCCGAGCCACTTACCGAGGCGGCTGTACCGGAACAGAAATGGCGGCCCATGCAGTGGCTGCCCCGTTTAAAGATCTTCCGCAATCCGCTGGGCGGCTTTGCCTTCAAGGCCGAAGACCGCGGCAGCCTGCTCCATTTCTGCCTGGAGCATCTGCGCGTTACCGGACAGGCGGAGGAGGACGCCAGGGCCGCCCTCTCTTTCGGCCTGCGCAACTACCCCCTGCCTGTGCCGGATGATCCGGCCCTGCGCGACTCTCTGGCCGGGGCTCTGGCCTGGTTCGCGTCCCAGCCCGAGGCAGGGCGCTGGCTTGAGCAGGGCTGGCCCGAACAGTCGCTTATGGACGAACAGGGCCATGTGCTGCGCATGGATCTGCTGGTGCGCGAATCCTGGGGACCGCTGGTCATCGACTATAAAAGCGGCCGCCTCGAAGCGGAGCATATCAGCCAAGTGCGCCGCTATCTGAGCTGCCTCGAACAGAGCGGCGACTACGGCGGCACGGCGCGCGGCCTGCTGGTCTATCTGGATCAGCGGCGTTTCCAACTGGTGGAAGCGGCGTGGGTTTCGCCTCTGTGCGAGACGTGCGGCGAGCTCCTGCCGTCGCCGGAGACCGGATTATGAACGGTTCGCCCTTTCTGATTTTTCCCTGGCAGCGGCCTTTTCTGCCCGATCTGAAAGCCGTGCTGGAAGATTGCAGCGGCGGCCGTTCCGGTTCCGCGCTGCTGATTGTGCCGCATAACCGCCCCTGGCGTTATCTTTTGCAGCTCTATGCCAAAGAGAGAAAGCCGCGCCTGCTGCCGAAGGTTCTCACCCTGGCTGATATGGTCAAGGTCTGGCGGGCCGGCACCAGCGACGTGCCCCTGCATACGGCCAACATGCTGGACCGCGTGGCTTTGCTGCACGGCTGCGTGCAGAACCTGACCGAGGATGACGCGGCTCTTTCCGCCCGGTTCGCGCGCATGGACATGGCGCTTTTTCTGCCTTGGGGCCTGCGCTTGGCCGCCCTGCTGGAAGAAATGCTCGGCCAGGGCCTGGAAACCGCGGACCTGGCCTATGTGGAGAATGAAGTGGCCGCGCCCGCGGCGGCTCTGCTGGGAGCCCTGGGGCGGATCAGCCGCGCCTATCTGGCGGCCCTGAACGAACGCCGATGGACCACGCCGGGGCTGGATCAGTACATGGCCAGCCGCCAGGCTTCACATATTCCGCCTCTGCTCGTGCCCGGTGCCGAAAGGCCGGTGCTGGTGGCGGGCTTTTCCGTGTTGAGCGGTACGGAGGATGTGCTGCTGCGCTCGCTCTGGCGGGCCGGAGCGCATATCTGCCTGCATACTGATCCTGCCTTGGCCGGAAATGAACCAGCGCACTGGGCCTGCGCCGAACACGCGGCTTGGCTGCGTCGCTGGCAGGCCAGGGCCAAACCGGCTGTGGAGCCCGCCGCGCTGGAAGCGGCGCACAAGCCACGTCTGTCCTTTTTCGCCGGTTATGACTGCCATTCACAGCTTCAGGCCATGCGTGACACGCTGGAAAAGGATACGAAGACGAACGGCCGCATGCCCTCCACCGCCGTGTTGCTCACAGACAGCGCCCTGCTCATGCCAGTGCTGCACCATCTGCCGGACAAGGACGTCAACGTATCCATGGGTTATCCTCTGACCCGCTCGCCCCTCAACCGCCTGCTGGACGCTCTGCTGCGCCTGCAGGAGGGACGGTCCGAGGATGGGCGCTATTACTGGCGTACCTTGCTGCAATGCCTGCGGCACCCCTATCTGAATATGCTGCGGATAGAGGACGAGAGCGGCCGAACGCTCTTTTTGCGCGACGCCTTGCGCCGCCTGGAAGTTCTAGTCCGCACGGGCAACCGTTTTGTGGATCCGGCGGCTCTGGCCGACGAATGCCGCGCCGCTCTGCCCGCCCCGCTGGACACGTTGCTCTCCCAGTGCCTGGCCATCACGGTGGAAGCCTTGGCCGCCGCCCGCAGCACGGAAGATATAGCCGAATGCCTGCACGGCATCTGCGACTTTCTGTTGGCCTACGGCGGCGATATGTGGCGGCATTTTCCTCTGGACGCGGAGGCCATGTTCCGTCTCATGCGCCACGCCGCGCCCATCTTGCGTGAAACCTGTCTTGCACAGACCCCTTTTCCTCCGGCCGTACTGCACGGCATCACCCGACAGGTACTGGAACAGGAGCGCGTGCCCTTTGAGGCCGAACCGCTCACAGGCCTGCAGGTGCTCGGCATGCTGGAAACCCGCCTGCTGCATTTTGAGCGAGTGCTGATCGTGGACGCCACGGACGACAAGCTGCCCGGCAATCCGGCCCAAGACCCACTGCTGCCGGATTCCCTGCGCCAGGTCCTCGGCTTGCCCGACGCCCGGCGGCGCGAGCGTACGGCGGCGCATACCCTCTATCGCCTGTGCGCCGGGGCGGAGGAAGTTCATTTTTTCTGGCAGGAAGGCATCACCCGCTCCGCCCTTTTTGACGGCAAAAAAAGCCGCAGCCGCTTTGTGGAGCAACTGATCTGGGAGGAGGAACAACGCCGGGGAGCGCTGCTCACGCCCGGAGAGGAGCCTCTGGCCGGGGCACGTTGTACGGTGCGCGCCAGTCAGGTCTTGCCCAAAAGCCTGCCGCGCGGCGCGGGCCTGGACACGGCCTTGCAACATCTCTTGCGCGAGCCGCTTTCCGCCACCCGGCTGGATGTCTATCTGCAATGCCCCCTGCGCTTCGCCTGGCAATATCTCTGCCGTCTCGCGCCCCAGCGGGAGATCAACGAGGGCGATGATCCGGCGGCGGTGGGAATATGCATTCATAATACCCTGCGCGCGCTGTACGAGCCCTATCTGCACAAGGAAGTAAGGCGGGGCGATATCTCCATGGAAACCGTGCGGGCCCGCTTTTACGAAACTCTGGAAGCGGCGGACCTGCGCCGGCTTTTGCCCGCGGACAGTTGCCTGATGCTGGAAACAGCCGCGCCGTTAAGGCTGGAACGCTTTCTGGCGCGGCAGCCCGAAAGCGCGCTGATCCTGGCTCTGGAAGAAAAACTGAACGTGGATCTGGACCTCAACGGACAACGCTATGCCTTTACCGGCACCCTGGACCGCCTGGACCGGCGCGACGGCCTGCTGTATGTACTGGATTATAAGACCGGCACCATCAAACGCCATGACGGCAGCCTCTGGACCGACGCACCCTTCTTCGAAAGAGTGGCCCAGGCCTGCTCTGTCCCGGGAATAAAAGCGCAAACAGCCATGGGGGAAAATCCCATGTCGGCACTGTTTGAGGAGTTGCGCCAACGCCTGCCCAGCCTGCAACTGCCCTGCTACCTGTCCATGATCAAGGCAAAAAATATGGGCGCTCCCGGCGATGCGGCCCTGGTCGAACTCAAGGAAGACGGGGCGGAAATTCCCCTGTTCGGCGGCCTTGCGGAAGAAGACCTGACGGCTGCCCTTGCTTATTGCGATCTCAGCTTGGCCTTGGTCCTGCGCCATTTGGAAAGCGCCCCGCACTTCGCGGCCCGGCCGGACCGGCATTGCGCCTGGTGCCCCTATGCCGGTTTGTGCATGGCCTGAATCACGCAGCGTGAAAATCCGTTTACAATGATGGATTGCTCCTGCCGGCTGCCTTGCTTTTTCATAATCAGGCTTTACCCTTGCTGACGTCACGGCATAAAAAGGACAACATTCCGCGCAACTGCGCTCCCCTTTTTGAACTTTGTGAAAATATCCGCGAAACCAGCGGGAGACATTTTTTCGACATCACTCAAAAGGTCAGGCAGCGCCCGCGCTTGAATATAAATCAGATCATCTTTGTTTCCCACGGCTATGGAGAGATCACGGCCTCTTTCAATCTGCAAACCGATCTGAACGAATACTGGGATATCTCATATTCATTCGATGGATATACGAAAGAAAACCTTGTTGATTCGGTTATGGAGAGTCTGATGGAGCATAGAAAATCATGTAAAACGATGAAGGTGGCACATTTTTGTGAAGAACCCGCTGTTGAAAACAGCTTTTCCTGTTATAGTTAGTAAGTCGCTGCATTTCGCAGTGGACCGAATAGCGCGGCATTGCCCCACCCGGCATAAAAAAAATGCCGCTTTCCGGCGCATCTTATTGCGTCTTGTGACTTTTCCCGCTATGCTTTCTGCCAGATGGTTGGGGATAACCGTCCCATGCCGACCGGGGGGGTCGGCGGCGGTAACCCCGCACTGGTTCAAGACGGAGGTCTTGTCATAATGCCCTTCCCTTCTTTGCAAATCGGCAATCTCACGGCTAAAGTGCCCGTTATCCAGGGCGGCATGGGCGTGGGTATCTCTCTTTCCGGCCTTGCGTCGGCGGTCGCCAATCAGGGCGGCATCGGCGTTATTGCCGGAGCCATGATCGGCATGAAAGAACCGGACGTGGCCAAAAACCCTCTGGAAGCCAATCTGCGCGCTCTGCGCAATGAAATTATCAAGGCCCGTGAACTTTCCAACGGCATCATCGGCGTCAACGTCATGGTGGCCCTGACCACCTTCAGCCAGATGGTGCGCACGGCCATTGAAAACAAGGCGGACATCATTTTCTCCGGCGCGGGTCTGCCGCTGGAAATGCCGCGCCATTTGCTGCAGCTTTGCGAGGAAAAGAAGGAGGAGTTCAAGACTAAGCTCGTCCCCATTGTTTCCTCGGCCAGAGCCGCCACCGTCATTGCCAAAAAATGGCTTTCCCGTTTCAATTACCTGCCGGACGCCTTTGTGGTGGAAGGCCCCAAGGCTGGCGGCCATCTGGGCTTCAAACCCGAAGAGATTCAGGATCCCGCCCATGCCTTGGAGGTGCTGGTGCCCCAGGTGGTGGATGCGGTTAAGCCCTTTGAGGACCAGTACGGCCGCGCCGTGCCGGTCATTGCTGCGGGCGGCGTCTATACCGGCGCGGACATTAAGAGATTCCTGGATCTGGGAGCTGCCGGAGTCCAGATGGGAACGCGTTTTGTGGCTACCCATGAATGCGATGCGGACGAGCGCTTCAAGCAGAGCTATCTTGCGGCCAAACAGGAAGATGTGACCATCATCCGCAGCCCTGTGGGCATGCCGGGCCGTGCCTTGTGCAACGACTTCATCAGCGCCGCGCGCGAAGGCCTGAAAAAGCCCTTCAAGTGCATCTTCCACTGCGTGAGCACCTGCCAGCAGGAAAAGACCCCGTATTGCATCGCCCAGGCCCTGATCAACGCCATGCGCGGCAATCTGGAGCGCGGTTTTGCCTTCTGCGGAGCCAATGTTTTCCGGGTGAACAAGATCATTACCGTGGGCGAACTTATGGATTCCCTGCAGCACGAATTCGACGAGGCCATGAACTCGTTGAGCAAGAGCGTGCAGAATGTTCAGTCCATACTGGGCTACGGCAACAAGGCGGAGCAGACGCTGTAAAACGGATTCGTAATAAGCAAAAACCGGCAGGGTGAGCATGATTAAAGAATTTCATGCACCCTGCCGGTTTTTCATTTTTGTGTCATCTGTCAGACAACAGTGCAATTTCAAAGTGAAATTGTTCTTGCGGCCGGGTAAGCAGACACCCGCCGCGTAGGCGTAGCGTAATTTATTTGCGCTATAAGTGACGATCGGCAATGTAAGACGCCGTGGTACCCTGGGATTGTAGGGGCACCACGGCGTTTTGTGAGCAGCTTCGGCACGCCGGTCTTTTCAGTTCTTCAAGGCCAATGGCGCGACCGGTTCAACCTGAAAATGTTCAGGCTTACTTGAACAATTCCCGTTCCGGCACGTCATGGTCGATACGGTCCTCCACCTCAATACCCTTGGGCGGCGTAAAGCTGAAATCCGAGGTCTTGAGTCGCACGTCGGGCTTGAAGGAAGTAAAACGCACCTCATTGGTGTTGCCGTAAAAATCCACGATGCTGGCCCGGCGGATGTAACCATTGCCCGGTTCCACCCAGATTAGGGCCTCCACCATCTGCGGAGCGGGTTCCTTGGGGTAGAGGCGCAACTTGGCCAGACCTTGTTCGCTGCCTTCGGGCTTGACGTCAAAATCCTTAGTCAGCGCCGCCTGGCCGGTGATCACCTGAATGATGCTGCGCGAATCCCGCACAAGGCTAGGCGGATAGCGGTAGGCCACTTCTTCATCCGGCAGATAATCCCAGATTTCCTTGGCCGTGACCACCAGGGTTTCCTCATGGGGTTTGGCGGTCTGCCAGCGGATCAACAGGGGTTTCTGAAACAAGAGGCTGCCCTGCCGCCGCTCCACCGAGCCGCTTTCCTTATGGGTGAGAGTCTGCTCAAAATCCGCTGAAAAGGAGTTCAGGGTCTCGTAGCGCTGCTGGATGACGGCGGCCAGATCCGCCGCATTGGCGGCGGGAGTCAGCCAGAGCAAGGCGCAGAGGGCCGTGCCCGCCGCAATGAACATGCCGGATATACGCATGGAACCTCCGCTGAAACGTCAGCTCGTTATCTGACCACGGGCCGGGGCTTGCTGCCGTCGGCCGGGCCGATGATGCCGTCCTGCTCCAGTTGTTCCACCAGACGGGCGGCACGATTGAAACCGATTTTGAAACGCCGCTGCACCAGAGATATGGATGCCCGGCCCTGTTCGCTGACAAAGGCCTGCACTTCAGGGTACAGCGGGTCCTGGGCCGCGTCGCCGCCGCCCACGCCCTGGCCCGTGGCGGTTTCCACGCCCCACTGGGCGAAGTCCACCTGGTAAGAGGGGCTCAGATGCCGCTTCCAGTGGGCCACCACGGACTGTACTTCCTCATCGCTCAAAAAAGGCCCGTGCAGGCGCTGCAACCGGCCGCCGCTGGGTTTGAAGAGCATGTCGCCCCTGCCCAGCAGATGTTCCGCGCCCACCTGATCCAGAATGGTGCGCGAGTCGTGCTTGGACGTGACCTGGAAAGAAATGCGGCAAGGGAAGTTGGCCTTGATCAGACCGGTGACCACATCCACGCTGGGACGCTGGGTAGCCAGAATCATGTGAATACCCGCCGCGCGCGCCAGCTGGGCCAGACGCACGATACTGGTTTCCACCTCACGGGCGGCAGTCATCATCAGGTCCGCCAGCTCGTCGATGACAACAACCAAATAGGGTAAGGGCTCCAGATCCGCGAAATCCGGCGGCAGTTCATTCTTGAAGGCCGCCAGCTTCTGGTTGAAGCCCGCCACATTTCGCACGCCCAGGCGGGCCATGGCCTCATAGCGGCGGTCCATTTCATGCACGGCCCAGTCCAAAGCGTTCTTGGCCTCGGCCATTTCCGTGACCACGGGGTGCACCAGATGCGGCTCATCAGCGTAAACCGCCATCTCGATGCGCTTGGGGTCCACCAGCAAAAGGCGCATATCCTGAGGCTGGGTGCGATACAGCAGGCTGATCAGAATGCCGTTGAGGCAGACGCTTTTGCCCGCGCCCGTGGCTCCGGCCACCAGCAGATGCGGCATGCGGGTCAGATCGGCCATGAAAGGCTTGCCTGCAATGTCCTTGCCGAGAATCATGGTCAGCGGCCCGCATCCCTTGCGAAAAGGTTCGGAGGCGGCCAGTTCACGGAAATTGACGGTCTCGCGATTGTCGTTGGGGATTTCAATGCCCACGGTGTCCGAACCGGGAATGGGGGCCTGTATACGCACGGCCATGGCCTTGAGCGCCAGGGCCAGATCGTCACTGAGATTGGCGATGCGGCTGACGCGGACGCCTGGGGCCGGGCGCACCTCATACATGGTCACCACGGGTCCGGGCGTAATACGCACCAGCTCGCCTTGAATGTCGAAATCCTTAAGGCAGGCCATCAAGGCCTTGCCTTTGCCTTCGCGGTCCTCACGGCTGCCGCTGTGAGCGGCCTTGGGAGGCGGCGTCAACAGATCCAGAGCGGGCAACGGCACCGGGGCTTTTTTGCCCAATGCGGCGGAGATCAGATTGTCCCAGACACGTTTCTCGGGCGCGGCCTCACCCTTTACGCTTGCCGCCTTGTCCGCCTGAACGGGCTGGCGAACTTCAGGAGCGGCGGGCGCGCTCTCCTCAGGCGCGGCTTCCGGTTCTTTTTCCGGGTTCGCCGCCGTGGAGACAAGGGGCGCGCCGCTCAAGTCCTCGGCCACGGCAAAGGGATCGTCGCTGTCGGCATCCACGGGCACAGCGGATACGGCAGGCTCGGCTTTGCCTGCCCCGCTCTTGGCGGAACGCTTTTCCTCGTAGACCTCGGGCAGTGAATCCGCCGTGGGACGGATATCTCCCAGTTTATCCCGCCATTGGGTCAGAAAGCTCCATTGCGGCAGGCGCAACCGGGGCAGTTTCCAGGCTGAGCGGGGCATTTCAGGTTCAGAATTTTTTTCAGCACTCTTGAACCTGCCGTCAATACGTTTGCCAAGCTGACCACGCAACCAATGCCCGAAACGCGCGGCCAGGCTGAACCAGGAGATATTGCAGGCCAGTTGCAAACCCACCAGCAGGACGAACAGCCATAAGAGGGCCGAACCGCCGGGGCTCAGATAACGGCCGGCATTGTCGTGCAGGGCGCTGCCCACCATGCCGCCGCCCCAGAGATCGCCCAGTGAGAGATCCCAGGCCGCGCCCATGACCAGCAGGCAGATTGTCAGCAGGAAAAAACCACACCAGCGCCACCAGTGCAGGGCATAGGCAGGAGAAACGTAAGCCGCTCCCAGCGCGCCGAAGACCAGCGGCCAGAGAAAGGCGGCCACGCCGAAGACATCATTGAGAAAACCCGCCGCGTAGGCACCGAACAATCCGGCTTTGTTCTGCACTTCCACGGAGCCGCTGACCACGTGATTGAGGCTGGGATCATTGGCGTCGAAGCTGGCAAGACTGAGCAGCAACAACAATGCCCAGAAGAGCAGAAAAAGGCCGAACAGTTCACGGCTGAATTTGTGGGCGTCCGTAGGGCTACCCTCCCGGACAAAGAACGGCTGCAATCATTCCCGGCCCAAATATTCCTTGGTGCGGGTATCCACCTTGATCCGGTCGCCGGTGTTCACGAAAATCGGCACCTGCACCGTGATGCCGGTTTCCAGCTTGGCGGCCTTGGTGACGTTGCTCACCGTGTCGCCCTTGGCACCGGGTTCGGTTTCCGTGACTTCCAGCACCAGGCTCAACGGGATGTCGATATCCAGAGGGCTGCCCTTGTAAAGCAGCACGCGGCATTCCTGACCGTCCTTGAGAAAACCTTCCTTGCCGCCGGTGGAGGCGACAGGCATCTGCACCTGCTCATAGGTGGTCATGTCCATGAAAATCAGTTCGTCGTCCTGGCGATAAAGAAACTGCATGTCGCGGGTTTCCATGTCGGGCTTGCCCACTTTTTCGCCGGAACGAAACGTGATGTCCTGCATGCGTCCGGTAAGGATATTGCGCAGCTTGGTACGGACCATGGCCCCGCCCTTGCCGGGCTTGAAGTGCTGGAAATCCACTATTTCGTAGGGCGTGCCCTCCACTTCGATTTTAAGGCCCTTGCGAAAGTCGGTGGTTGAATACATGCGTCCCTCCTGCCATGCCGCGGCATGTTCTGTATTGGCAAAATTGCGCCGGTCTCAATTGCCAAGCGGCGCGAGAGCGGCTACCGTATGGCGGAAGTGTTCTTCCGCGAACATGTGTAGTTCCGAATTGACTATATTTGTTGAAAACAGCCGTGTTGTCAAGACACAAAGTTCAAGTTATACATGAGGTTTTTATGAACATCAGTCTGACGCTTGAAACCACAGCCTATACCCTGGATCAGCTCCTGGCCCTGCCGGAAGCGCAAATCGCCCTGGCCGGGCGTTCCAATGTGGGCAAATCTTCCCTGATCAACGCTCTGGCCGGACGCAAAAAACTTGCCAAGGTCAGCGCCACACCGGGGAAAACGCGCTCCGTCAATTTTTACCGGGTGGAGCCCTACAACTTTTATCTGGTGGATCTGCCCGGCTATGGTTACGCCAGGGCCAGCCATGAGGAACGCCGGAAGTGGGCGAAACTGCTGGAGCACTATCTTGCGGATTGCAAGACTCTCAAGGCGCTGGCCCTGCTGCTGGATTGTCGCCTGCCTCCGCAAAAGCTTGACCTGGAACTGGCGTCCTTTGCCCGTGGCTGTTGCCTGCCGCTGCTGCCCGTGCTGACCAAGGCCGACAAATGCAGCCAGCGTGAACGCGCCGCCCGGCAAAAAGAATGGCAGGAACTGCTGAATGTCAAACCGGTACTGACTTCCTCCAGCAACCGCCTGGGTATGGAGGAACTCTGGCGTGCCCTGGTCGCGGCAGCCGGAACCGCTGAAGCCGATGGAGATGCAGCCGGAGAGTCGGAAGACGGCACCCCGACCATGTCGAGCTAGAGGATATCCGCTTTGAAATGCCGTGCATTTCAAAGGTAACGTCATGCTTACTCCGCCACTTAAGCATGCTGTCTTGCACGCAACGATCGAGGACTCGCCAAGAGGAGAACAGCGCAAATAAATTACGCTTACGGTTCGTAGCGCAAGGCTGCTCCCGAGCCCCCCCAGAGCATTTCAACGTTGAAATGCTCTGACGTACGCGCCAGACTCAGTCCGCCTGCTGCTCCGCCGAGACGGCGTCCGGCTCCATGTGAATGATGATTCTACCCAGCAGCGGCACGGCGACGCGCAGCTGTTTTTCCAGACGCACGCAGATGTTATGGACCTCCACCACGCTCAGCTCGCCGTTGATGCCGCAATGGAAGGAAATGCAGATGCCCTGCTCCGGCAGCTCATAGGTGGAAAACTTGTGAGGGTCGCAGACCAGCGGTTCTTTTTCCACCGCCGCATGCACTTCCCGCCAGGCCAGCTCGGACAGGGGCACGGAAACGGCGGCTCCGGCATGCAGTGCGCTGGCCGCGCCCTCAGGTTCCAGATGGCTGACCACTTCCGCACCGGGCAGGGCTTGGCGCAAGTCTTCTTCAAAGGGACGCACCCGCGCGTAGGCCTCGGCAAAAGGCTGGGTACCGGGCAGCTCCACATGCAGTTCAATGTGGAACAAAGCGCCGGTGCGCAGCACATGCACGTTATGCACCGCCAGGCCGTGCTCCGAAGCCGTGCGCTGCACCAGAGAAAAAGGATTCTCGTCCTTCCGAGAGCGGGAGCTTAAGGGCTCCACGTGTACGGTCACATCCGAGCCCGGCAGGATGGCGGCCACGGCCTGTTCAGCGTCATGGGCCAGCTTGTGGCCGTCGCGGACGCGGATGCCCGGTTCCACGCCAATGGTCAGATCCACAAAGGTCTGCGGGCCGCTATTGCGCAAGCGTATCCGCCGCACCGCCGTGATGCCGGGCACCTGCCGCACGGCCTTGACCACCGCCCCCTGCTCCTTGGTCGAGCCTGAATCCATCAGCGTGTTAATGGACTCCACAGCCATGCGCAGACTGGCGCGGAAAATAAGCAGGGCCACCACCAAGGCCGCCACAGTATCGGCTTGGGCCAGCACCTGATAAAGCGGTTCCGGCAGATTCAGGGCAGCGGCCAGCCAGACGGCCAGCACGCCGACCAGAACCACGGCCGAGGACAAAATGTCCGTGGAGAAGTGCAGGGCGTCGGCCTCCAGCGCCTGGCTTCTGTATTGGCGGGCCACCTTCCGCAGAACGCGCACGCGGTTGATATCAATGCCCATGGAAACAGCCATGACGGCCACGCCCCAGAGCGAAGGAGTTATGGGACTGACACCCCCCAGAAGCCGCTGCACGCCTTCATAGACCACCCAGAAGCAGGTCAGGAACAACAACAAGGTTTCCGCCAGGGCGGAAAGATTTTCAACCTTGCCGTGCCCGTAGGGATGCCGACTGTCGGCCGGGCGGGCCGAAATGCGCACCGCCGCCAGGGTCATGGCCGCCGCCAGCAAATCAAGGCCGCTGTGAAGCGCTTCGGAAAGAATGCCCAGGCTGTTGGTGTACAGCCCCACGGCCAACTTCAAACCGGTCAGGGCAAAGGCCGCGAACAGCGAGGCCAGCGCGGCGCGGTGTTTTTCGGCGGCGCCGTCTTCGTGCCGAAGGCTCTCCATAACTACTCCGATAAAAAAAGCCCCCGAAGGGGCTTTTTCGCTTCCTTTAGAGCATGCAAACTTGAAATGCTCGTTTACGGCGAGCAAAGCCCGCCTACTCGCATTTCGTGGCAAGGATTTGCAGACAAGTCCTTGCAGAGCAGTTCACGCATTTCATGTGTGAACTGCTCTAGCACGCCACTACAACCAAGTGAACCACTCCCGCCAGGAACCCTGACGCTTTTCGCGCGTCTCCGCAGCCTGTTCCTCGCGGTAGTTGTGGTAAGCGGCCAAGCTCTTTTCCTTGGCGTGTTCCGCCACTTCCGGCACGTCCTTGAAGTTTTCCATGATGAATTCATACCGCCGCCAAGCCGGGCCGTATTTTTTCATGTGCCAGAACACGTCGGCAATGTACAATTCGTGTTCGGCCATAAGTTTGCGGCAGGTATGCATGTGTTCTTCCGCGCCCTTGGCGTAGGGCGAATCGGGATACATCTGAGAGAGGCGGTTGAAGTAATCGTAGGCCTCCTGCAATTCCGTGGTAGCCCGGTCAATGGAGCGGAATTGCTTCATGAGCGACATGCCCGTCTGATACAGCACATAAGGTATGGCTTCATGACGGGGATGGAGCGACTCGAAATCCTTGTAGGTTTCGGCGGCCAGCTCGTATTCCTCATCCAGAAAATAGGCGTCACCCAGCGAAAGTTCAGCATCAATGGTATAAGGGCTGAACGGATACGCGTCGCGCAATTTGTTGTACAGCTCCACGGCGCGCACGTAGTTCTTTTCACTCATGGCGTCGTTGGCGGCTTCAAAGATCTCCTGCGCGGTGTCTTCAGCCGGCGGCAGATAGATCATATCAATGATGCCGCAACCGGACACGGCAAACAAACTGACGGCAAGCACAAAGCAGCGAAGCAGTTTTTTATGCATGGAGCTGTTCCAAAAAGACAAAAGCCGCTTGCGCAGCCGTTGCGCCGTCACCGGCAGCGGTGATTACCTGACGGCAGAGTTTGGAGCGAATATCCCCGGCGGCGAAAATGCCGGGAATACTTGTGCGCATTTCCGTATCCGTTACGATGAAGCCCTGGTCGTCGCGCTGAAGTTCCTGAGGCAGAAAAGAGGTTACCGGTGCAAATCCCACATAGACGAAAAGTCCGTCCACCGGCAGTTCTTCTTCCGCGCCGTTCTGAATGTTGCGCAGGTTGAGGCTTGTCAGCTGCTCATCGCCATTCAGGCTTGTGATGACCGTGTTACGGTGGATTTCCACCTTGTCGGGCATGCTCTCCAGCCTGTCCTGATAGACTTTAAGGCCTCGAAAGCCCTCGCGACGATGGATCAGGTGCAGCTTGCCCACGATTTTGGCAAGATACAGCGATTCTTCAAGGGCGGCATTGCCGCCGCCCACTACCGCCACCGTTTGCCCACGGAAGAAATTACCGTCGCAGAGGGCACAGTAGGAGACGCCGCGTCCGACCAGACGATCCTCATTCTCCAGCCCCAACTGGCGATGACGCGCCCCGGAACAGACGAGCACCGTTTTGGCGGCGTATTCCTCACCGCCTCCGGCGCGCACATTGAACCGGCCTGCCGCGCCGGAAACGGATTCCACGGCGCCGGTAGGCCGGTCAATGTCGAGGCCGTCCAGATGGGCGGCAAAAAGATCGGCCAGCTCATAACCCTTGATGCCCTGGGGGTAGCCGGGGTAATTTTCAAGGGATTCGGTCTGCAGAACCTGGCCGCCCGGAGTCAGCTGCTCAAAGAACGACACTGAACAACCGGAGCGCGCCAGGTAAAGGGCAGCCGTAATGCCGGCCGGTCCGCCGCCGATAACAACGGCGTCGTATGCCTTCATGCCAGGACCTTTGAATCAAGCAGTTCCTTCATGGCCACCTTGGTGACGGCGCCGGTGATCTGCTCCACCGTTTCGCCGTTTTTGAAGACCACCAGGGTGGGAATGGCGCGGATGCCGAATTTTGTCGGCGTGGCGGGATTCTCATCCACATTCATTTTAACCACACGCACCTTGCCTTCGTATTCCTTGGCGAGTTCGTCAATGATCGGACCCACCGCGCGGCAGGGGCCGCACCAGGGAGCCCAGAAGTCAAGCAGAACCGGCAGATCGGATTTCAGAACAAGGCTCTCGAAAGTGGCATCAGTGACCTGTTCAGCCATATGATTACTCCTTGGGTTGCTTAGGGTCGCGCACGGCGGCTCGGCAATGCCAATGGCCGCGCGGCGCGCATTGCACAGACGGACCGACGGGGGCGCCGCGTCCGCTTCTGTGCCTGTTGCAGAGTAGATATCTAACGTCCCGGTGTCAAGACAATCTGCGCGTTTCAGGCGGGTTCCCCGACCTGTGCCGTATCCGCGCAACACACCATATCCTCGGGCACCGCCCTGCCGCGCGGAATGGTTTCCATGCGCAGGTCATGGCAAAAACCGGCCTTACCCAACAGCCAGCCGGCATAGGCCGTCATGGCGGCATTATCCGTACATAAGGTCGGGTTCGGCACAAGGATGTCGCCGCCCCGTCGCCGCATGAGCTCAACCATGCGGCTGCGCAACAGCGAATTGGCGGCAACCCCACCGGCCACAATCAGCGTGCGCAGATCCGGCTGTCGGTCAAGAGCGCGCTCAACCTTGACGCACAGCGTATCCACCACCGCCAAGTTGAAAGACGCGCAGCAGTCCCTCAGAGCCTCGGGCGCATCTTCAACCTTCTGTAACGGATGCGGCCAGAGGCCGTCCAGATGCTGCTCAATATAGGAGGCGGCCGCTGTTTTCAGGCCGCTGAAACTGAAATCCAGATTGTCGTTGTCAAGATACGGGCGCGGAAAAAGTCCGGCATCCGCCCTGCCGGCGGTGGCCAATGCGTCCATGAGGCGTCCACCGGGGTAGGCCAGGCCCAACAGTTTGCCCACTTTGTCAAAGGCCTCACCCGCCGCGTCATCCAGAGTCCGGCCCAGCGGCAGGCAACGCCAGGGAGACTCAAGCCGGTAAATATGGGTGTGACCGCCGGAAACCAGCAAACCTAAACAGGGAAAACGCAGCTCCCGCTCCAGCCCCACTGCCAGCAAATGCGCGTGCAGATGGTTGAGGCCCAGGAAGCGCGCCCCCAATCCCAGAGCCAGGCCCTTGGCAAAGGCCACGCCCACCAGCAGACTGCCCAGCAGACCCGGACCGCGCGCCACGCTCACAAGATCAATGTCAACGGCTTGGCGTCGGCAACGGCGCATCAGTTCGTCGAAAAGCGGCCCGATATAGCGGTAGTGCTCCCGCGAGGCCAATTCCGGCACCACTCCGCCGAACAAAGCATGCACATCCGCCTGGCTGGCAAGAACCGAGGCCAGCAGTCGACCGTCTTCCACCAGAGCCAGAGCCGTCTCATCACAGGAGCTTTCAATGCCGAGACAAAGCATGGATCACAGCCCCCGCGCCGCTAGGGCCTCAGGCCTTGGCATGTTGTGCATACGTGCGCTCCACGGCTTCCACATCCTTGCGCGAACCGATGAACAGGGGCGTACGCGCGTGCAGGCGCTCGGGCTTGCGCTCCAGAATGCGTCCCCGTCCGTCACTGGCCTTGCCGCCCGCCTGTTCCGCCAGGAACGAAAGAGGTGAGGCCTCGCACATCAGGCGCAGCTTGCCGTCAGGCTTGTGGGCGTCCGGCGGGTACATGTAGATACCGCCGTAAATCAGGGTGCGGTGAAAGTCCGCCACTAGCGCGCCCACATAGCGGGAGGAATAGGGTTTACCGTCCTGGCTCTCGCAGGTGTGGAACCAGTTCACGGCTTCGCGTGTGGCTTCGTCCCAGTATTGCCAGTAGCCTTCATTGACGGAATAGATATGTCCCTGTTCCGGAATGCGCATATCGGGATGGGAAAGCAAAAATTCTCCCACGCCCGGATCCAGCGTGAAGCCGTGCACGCCCTGTCCGGTGCTCAACACCAGCATGGTTGACGGCCCGTACAGAATATAGCCGGCCCCGACCTGCTGTACGCCCGGTTGCAGCACTTCATCGAGCGTCACTTCACCCGTGTGTCCCTCGGGCCGACGCAGGATGGAGAAAATAGTGCCCACATTGATGTTGACGTCAATGTTGGAGGAACCGTCCAGCGGGTCAAAAATCAGAATATAATCGCCGCGCGGGAACTCCGGACTGACGCGAATGAGCTCGGCCTCTTCCTCGGAACTCATGGCGCAAAGCGCGCCGCAACGTTCCATGCGGTAAATCATGATCCGGTTGGCGATAGCGTCCATTTTCTGAACATTTTCGCCCTGAACGTTCACTTCGCCGGTGCCCCCCAGAATATCGAGCAGACCGGCCTTGTTGATGCGGCGGGAAATGGACTTGCCGGAAAGAATGAGATCATAAAGCAGGCCGGTGAACTGCCCGGTAGCCTGCGGCGTGCGCTTTTGGTGTAGCAGAAGGTGCTCGGTAACCGTGATGTCAGCCATGAGAGCCTCCTTGATAACGTCCCGGAAGCGGAATTACTCCGGGGCCGGAAAGGCATGCGCCACCCTGGGGGCGGCGCATGCCGGCATTCTGCGATGCGTCAGTTCTGTGGACCGAAAGGACTCGGCCGTCCGCCCGGCAGTGTTGCGGGTGCTTGCGGCTCGCCTTCTTTTTCCGGGGCCTGTTCCGTCGCAACGCCGCTTGCGGCAGGCGACTGTTCGGCGGATGGGGCCGCTTCCTGCTTCGGCTCCTGGGTCTGAGCCGACGGCGTTTGCGCCGGAGACTCTTGCTTTGTCGCGGGAGCGGCCTCTTCCCCGGCAGGCACGGCCGGGCTTTCCGTATGGGGGCCGAAGGGGCTCGGGCGCTTGACGACCGGAGCTTCTTCACGCGGCCCAAAGGGACTCGGACGGCCGCCCGGCAACGTGGGCATATCAGCGTCCGGAACCAGGTCCGGAGACGGCATGCTGCGGCGCGGCTGCTGCGGTGCGGCCTTTCTGGGGCGCTGTACCCGCTCTACCGGCACATTTTCGCCTTCCAGCTGACGTTCCTGCACGCGCGACTTTTCGGCGCCCTTGCCTTTCAGCAACATGCTGTCACGACTGCCCGGCTGGATTTCATTGGACGGCTTGCCCGCGGTTCTGCCGGGCGTGCCCATGTCGGCGGCCGGAGCGCCCTCTTCCGACGGAGCGCCAAAGCTCGGCGCGCCGGACATATCAGCCTTATCTTTGTGCTCCGGCTGCGGCGGGGGCGGCAGTTTTTCACGTTCTTTGGGGAAGAAAGGCAGACCCTGCTCCAGATCGCCCTTGCCCTCGGGGAAGGTGCCGGATTCAGCCACGGCGAACACCAGGGGCAGATTGCCCAGATAGCGTACCATGTAATAGAAGGAGCCCGTGGCGTTGGTGCAGGTGCCGGACGAACTTTTGCTCACCACTTCAGACCAGTCGACGCCGGCCAGCGGCGTGGCCGCGAAATCGTACTTGCCGGGCCAGAGCAGAGCTTGGGGAGACAAAATCACCATATTTTCCGGGCTGCCGGAATATTGCATCAGAGCCCGCATGTCGAAATAGGCCACTACCACGCCCAGGAAATCCACGCCATCATACAGCGGCGCTGCCAGCATGACCTCCGGCCCCAACGGCGTATTCTGCACATCGGCGCGCAAAGCGCGGCTGTTCTGCTTTTTATCCTCATAGAGCAGAGGAATAAAATCCAGATCCTTCATGGAAGTGGCCGGCTCCTGTCCCAGGATGGTGCCGTCATACTTGACGCCGGCAAAGCCGCTGATCCAAGGGAAGGTGGCAAAAAAATTGCTGATCCATTCCCGCGTCGGGGGCTTGTCCGCGTTGAGCATGACCCGCTCCAGGCGGCCCAGTTCCACGTCGATGCCCATCATGCAGTTGGTCAGAGCCAGCGCTCGGGGAGAAAGATCGCCCTTTTCGTCATAATCCACGCTGGCCGGAGGACTGACATAGGTATTCCAGAAGCCCTTGGTGCTCTTCCAGGCGTTTTTGGTGGGCTGGTAGGAACTGCAGCCAGCCGCCAGAGACACGGCCATCAGCAGCAGAAAACAACGCAAAAAAGAATTCGACACCATATTCCCCCGTGCATTAGAGCATTTTACGCTTGAGAAGCTTGCGCAACGGCGGGCCGCACCCGCCTGCAAACACATCCCGGCAAGGATTTGAGGGCAAATCCTCATCGAGCAGCTCAATATTACGAAGTTAACCCGCTCTAGAGCAGATTACCTTTGAAACGCTTTGCGTTTCAAAGGGGGCATTCCGGAAAAAACGCGGTTTTTTCCGGAATCCACGCCGCTTCGCGGCGCGCCTCACCGTGTTTGGCGTTAGGCATTTCAAAGTTGAAATGCTCTTAGGAGCTGTTTCTAAATTGTCCTTTCGCCCTCTGCCGGCGCCAAGCTCGCCCGTGCGAAGGTCGAATATGTTTGAATATACTCCCTCCGCCCAAGGCTCGCCTTTCTTGGCAGAGAACGAAAATCCTCATTTAGAAACAGCCCCTAGTCTTGCGCCCTGGCTTCCACGCGCTCCGCTAACGCCTCAAGCATGCTGATCAGCTTGTCTTTGCCGCTGGCGGATTCCTCCTGTTGCGGAGGCTGTTCCTGTTCCATCTCCTGCGCGCTGCCGAGGCGCGCGCTCAAGGTGGCAATACGCTGCTGCAGGTCGGCGCTCTCCTCCGGGGCCACCGCCACCGCAGCCAACTCATGGTAAATATCCAGCGCTCCCTTGATATCCCCCTGCTCCGCCAGAACTTCGGCCATGGAGCGGGTACGCAGAGAAAAGCGCTCCTCGCTGTCGTCAGCGTCGTCCGCGTTGCTCGCCGGTTGCGTGTCCGCGACATCGGAGGTCTGAACCGTTACGGCAGCAGTTTTTTCCCTGCCCGGCATTTCCAAAGGCTCCGGCAGGGCCTCGTCCTCGGCCATGGCCGTGTCGGGATCAAAACCTTCTCCGTCCGCTTCCTCAAAAGGGACGTCGTCATCCTCAACCGCTGTTCCGGCGGAAAATTTCTTGAGAGTCAGGTCAAGCTTCAGATCGTCTTCCTCCGGCAACAACGGCAGAGGCGCGCTTTCACTCAGGAGCGCGTCCTGGCCCGGTGCAGGCTGACCCGGCATTTGCGCGGCGGCGTCCACTGTCCGGGACCGAAAACCAGAAGAATTTTGCTGCGATTGCGGCTCATCCAGCAACGAGGCAATGCCGCGGTCCAGCACTTCATGCAGGGAGATGGGGCCACGCATGAAATGCGCGGCCAGAAAACGCAGCACCGAGGCGGTATCCGGCGAACCGTCCGACGCGGACAGGCAGGCGGCCCAGGCCTGCCAGAAACCCGCATATGCGGAAAACATGGAACTGAGTTTGTCTATTTGCCTGGCGCAGGCCTCGCGGCGGCCAGTTTCATGCAAAAGCTCAATAAAAAAAAGACGCGCTTCCAAAAACTCGCCATGGCGCTCCAGTCCATGTTCCAGCACGGCCACGGCTTCGTCAAAGCGCTGCTCCTCAGCCAGCATGCGCGCCAGAGGGAAAAAAACCTTGGAATTGGGCTCCAGTTCCAGAACCTCTTTATACCATTCAATTTTTTCCGTCATTGTCCGCGGCTCCCTGTCCGGTTTTGGCCGACTTTCCAAAAAGATACAGCACTTCGTTATCCCGCACGTAATGCAGGCGCTGGCGAATCATTTTTTCCACATACTGGTTATCGGACTGCAGCAGACGGATTTCCCGGCTCAGCGCCAGATTTTCCGCGTCCAGACCGGCGACCTGCTCCTGCAGAGCGGCATACTGCCTCTTGAGTTCACGGTATTCCATAAGACCGGTGGGCCCCCAGATCATGCGACTGAACAGAACCACATTGATGAGCCCCAGAGCCACGAGAATGAACACACGCCAGAACATGATTACTGCAAAAGACGTTTCTGTTGCGGCTGCCCCCTGCGGGAAAGCCTGAGTTCAGCGAGAAAACTGGCCGTGGCGTTTTCAAGACGTTGCACGTCGTCCTCCGCCAGATTCATACGGTCCACGCGCTGCAAATAGTCCTTGAGGGTGGAAAGCTCTTCGTCGAAATGTCGCCCCCAGATCCCGGCACGCATGTCGGGCTCCAGATCCAGAATGGTCTGGATGCAGTTTTTGAGGCGGATCTGCAACGTGCTCATGCAACCTTCCCGGGCTGAACCTTATCGCAGGCATGCCGGTAAAAATAATAACAGTAGTTGACGCCGGAGATCAGAGCCAGGGCCAAGGCCACATAGAGCAGCACTTCGCCGATGGGCCAGAGCGCGACGCCGAATAGGGGATAATGCAGGATCAAGGGCACGATGGCCACGATCTGCAGCACGGTTTTGGCCTTGCCGAACTTGTCGGCGGCCAGCACGATGCCCTCGTCGATGGCCATGGCGCGCAAGCCGGTCACCACCAGTTCCCGGCAGACGATGACGATCACCACCCAGGCCGGAGCCCAGCCCAGCTTGACGAACATGATCAGCACCGAGCAGATCAGCACTTTGTCGGCCAGCGGATCCAGAAATTTGCCCATGCTGGTGACCATGTTTTCACGCCGGGCGATGTAGCCGTCCATCCAGTCGGTTATGGCGGCGAAAATAAAGGCCAGTGCGGCCAATATGCAAAATGCGGGGCCTTCGAAATACAGCAGAACAACGACCAGAGGCGCCATCAGAATGCGCAACAAGGTAATTTTATTGGCAAGGTTGAGCATTGTTCCTCTCTGGCGTTTCCATCGGAATTTTTTGCTTTTCTAGCACAAAAGCGCGGGGGAGAAAAGAAGAAATATCCCGCCTTGCGGCGGACTCGCGCGGTCTCGGCATGAAAAAGGGGCCCCTCCGGCTGAAGGGACCCCTGAAGCTCAGGAATTGGGGCTGGACAGGGCTTCCAGGCTGTTGTCCGCAGCCTCCGCAATGGCATCGGCCAGAGCCAGGAAGGCCGACTTGGCCGGGCCGTCGCTTTCCAGATAGACCACGGGCACGCCCCGGTCGGCGGCCACCACCGTGGCCGGGTCCAGGGGAATGGCTCCCAGGAACTTGAGCCCGTAACGCCGGGCCAGCTCCTCGCCGCCGCCCTTCTTAAAGAGATCAATCTCAGTGTGGCAATGCGGGCAGACCAGTCCGCTCATATTTTCCACCACGCCCAGCACGTTGGCATTGGCATACTGGAGGAAATTCACCGCCTTGCGTACGTCGGCCAGGGAAATTTCCTGGGGGGTCGTCACCACCACGCAAAGCGCGTCGGGGATGCTCTTGAGCACGGTCATGTGCTCGTCGCCGGTGCCGGGAGGCGAATCGATCAGCAGGAAGTCGAGATTGCCCCATTTCACGTCCGCGAGAAACTGGCGGATGGCGGAGGACTTTTTGGGTCCGCGCCAGAGAATGGCCTGGTCCTTGTCCTGCAACAGCGAGTCCATGGAAATGACGGATAGATTCTCATTGTAGGCGGCGGGCAGCATCAGCTCGCTACCGGGGTCCACTTCAACGGTGCTGGTGAGGCCCAGCAGGTTGGGCACGCTGGGGCCGTGCATATCCACATCCAGGATGCCCACTTTGAAGCCGCGCCGGGCCAGGGCGGCGGCGGTGTTCACCGTCACCGAGCTTTTGCCCACGCCGCCCTTACCGCTCATGACGAAAATTTTATGGCGGATATGCCCCAAAGTGGCGGCAATGACCCTGTCCTGGCGGGCCATCAGATCATTGCAGTTCCCATCGCCCCCCTTGTCCGTGGAACTGGAGCAGGATGAAGCGGAAGAACAGGAAGAACAGGAAGACATGACATCTCCTTCATTATGTTGGCGGAATTCCAGAAACTCAGCGGGACGACGGTTGCCAGCCGTGGTCGCCTACCAGATCCACAAAAATGACCGAGCCGAGATCCTCGCTGCAGATGCGGCCCTGTTCTTTGCGCAGGCGCATCAGCCGCTGCGTGCGCGGCCGCGTGCCCACGGGGATGAGCAAAATGCCGCCCTCATCCAACTGCTCCAGCAAAGGACGGGGGATTTCGGGGCCGCCTGCGGTAACGATGATGCGCTCAAACGGAGCCGCCTCAGGAACCCCCAGAGTACCGTCACGCCGCTGCATGTGGATACCGCGAAGGCCCAGTTGCCGCAAGAGGGCGCCGGTATTCAGGTAGAGTTCGCGCAGACGCTCCACGGTAAAGACGGTGCAGCCCATGGTGGCCAGCACGGCCGCCTGATAACCGGAGCCGGTGCCGATTTCCAGTACGCGCATGCCCCGCTCCACTTCCAGCAGCTCGCTCATCAGAGCGACGATATAGGGCTGGGAAATGGTCTGACCATAACCGATGGGCAGGGGGGTATCCTCATAAGCCTGGGCGCGCAGAGCCTCCTGCACGAAAAGATGCCGGGGCACGGCGGCCATGGCCGCCAGCACGCCGGGATGGCTGATGCCTCTGGCCTCCAGCTGCTCGCGCACCATCCGGCGGCGCAAGCGCTTGGGGTCTACCTGCTGGTCCCGCGCGCCCTGCGCGTTGGGGAAAGCCTGGCCATATGGATATCTGCCGCTCTGCATACTGCGGAAGAAGAAACAGATTTTAGCAGTCAAGTCAATGCGCGGGCACGCCGGCGGACAGGGGCGCTTCATGCACGGTCAAGAAAATATCAAGACTTTTCCTTGAAAATCACCGTTCTTTGTGCAAACATTTCAAACACCGTCACGAGGAGTTCCTGATGCGCAAAAAAGGTATATTTTCCACTGTGTTAGTTCTGCTGGTCGTAGCCGCTCTGGTTGTCGGCGGCTATACTTTTTTTAAGGATATGGACGGCCCGGTCGTCCAGGTTTCGCCTAATACCGGCAGAGTCTCGCCGGCCACAGTGCTGCAGATCCGCATGGACGATCCCTCCGGCATCCGCGCGCTGACTGTGGGCATTCGCAAAAACAACGTGCTCAATGTGATCTTCAACAAGCATTTTGAAGAGTACCTGCCTGAGCGGGTGGTGAACGTCCCCCTGAAGGACGCCAACCTGCGCGAAGGAGCTTTTGATTTGGAAATCCGCGCCACGGACGGCTCTCTGGCGGGCTTCGGCCAGGGCAACACCCGCACCGTGCAACTGCCCATGCGCCTGGACACCCAGCCGCCGCGCATTTCCGTCAAAACCCTGCCGCCCAATGTGCGCCGGGGCGGGTCGGCGGTGGTTCGCTACACCATTGATGAAGACGTAAGCAACAGCGGCGTGCTTGTGGCAGGCTATTTTGTGCCCGGCTTCCTGCAAAAGGACGGCAGCTACCTCTGCTTCTTCCCCTTCCCCTATACCATGACCGCCCGCGACTTCAAAAACGCGGTGGAGATCACGGCCACAGACCTGGCCGGCAATGTGACTAAAAGTCGCCTGACGGTCATGGCCTATGAACGCAACTTCAAAAGCGACAGCCTGGAACTGAAGGACGATTTTCTGCTTTCGGTGGAGAACAAACTGCGCAATCTGGCCCCCAACGCCGCCAATCCGCTTGAATGCTACCTCTATATCAACAATCAGGTACGCGCCGCCAATGTGCAGACCCTGCGTGAAATCGGCAAGGATACCGCGGCGGCCATGCTCTGGAGCGGCGCCTTCACGCGGCTGCCCCGCTCCGCCGCGCGGGCCGGTTTTGCCGATCACCGTTTCTTCCATTATCAGGGCAAACTGGTGGGCGAATCCTTCCACTTAGGTTTCGACCTGGCTTCAGTGCGCAATGCCGACGTGCCCGCCGCCAACAGCGGCCGCGTCGTCTATACGGGCGATCTGGGTATTTACGGCAACCTCGTGGTCATTGACCACGGCCTCGGGCTCATGTCCCTGTACTCCCATTTGAGTGAAATCCAAGTCAACAAGGGCGACGTGGTCAAGAAGGGTCAGACCATCGCCCGCACGGGCAGCACCGGCCTGGCTTTCGGAGATCATCTGCATTTCGGCATGCTGGTGGGCGGTGTTGAAGTGACGCCTTTGGAATGGATCGACCCCAAGTGGGTGCGCGACAATATCACCGGCAGGTTGGAAGCCGCTGCCAATTAGAGCAATTTCAAAGTGAAATTGCTCTAATACCGAACACTGTGGTGATGCGCGCCGCGAAGCGGCGTGGATTCCGGCGAAAACCACGTTTTTTGCCGGGGTGATCCCTTTGAAACGTATAGCGTTTCAAAGGCAATCTGCTCTAAGGCAAAAAGACTCCGGGCAGACGGCGACGCAAGCATGCTCTTGCCGCAGATGCTGCCAGGGAAGCTGCATAATTCCAGTTAACGAAACAGCCCCGCTGATGCAGAAGACATCAGCGGGGCTGTTAATTTTGACTGCGGATCGGCGAGTCGGACCAAAGGCAGATATGCGCCTCTGCCTTACGCGGCGGCGAAGCAGAAATTATTCGCGGGGAGGCAGTTCGCGGCCGCCTTCTTCCAGGCGCTGCAGGAATTTGTCCCGACAGTCATAGCTGCAAAAGCGATATACCTTGTCGCCGTCGCGCACGGAGATATTACCGTCCACTGAAACATAGGTCCCGCACTCGGGATCCTTGACCATTTCACCGGCGGCCACTTTGCGTTCCAAGTCAGCGGCGCTCTCTTCCTTGTTTATCTTTTTTTTCTTAAGCACGTCATTGGCGAAGAGACGGTACAGAACATAGATCGCCACGATCAAAATAAGCCATTTCAACATTCGTTATGCTCCTTTCACCGTTCCGAGCATGCTGCGCCGCAACGGAATATGGCGTATGGTTCGCGCGGAGTTTGTGCTCCACGTCTTTCGGGCGTCCTGCCGCTTCGGACCGCTGACGACATTAGCACAGAGAGGGGAACGCGTCACTGAAAAATTCTGCACCCGTCCAGCCTGTAGTTCAGGCGCGCCAGCCATTGCGTGGCGGCAGTTCCCTCAATGCGGACCTGAGGTGCGATATCCAGAAGAGGCACCAGAGCAAAGGCTCGTTGCGTCAGACGCGGATGCGGTACGCGACAGGCGGGATCGGAACAATGCTCCTCGCCGAAGAGCAGAAGGTCCGCATCAATGGCGCGCGGGCCGTAACGCAAAGCCGGGTCCGGGCTGCGGACACGCCCGAGGGTGCTTTCCAGCCGGAGCATGGCCGCCAACAGACGCCGTGGACGCCATACCGGCGCGAGTATGAGTTCCACCACCTGGTTCAGAAACCAAGGCTGCTCCGTATACCCCTGTGGTTCCGTGCTGTACAAGGGCGACGCCGCACTCAGGCGCAATTCCGGCAGGCGGGAAAGTCCTTCACGAGCCAGCGCAAGCATGGCCTCCGCCTCGGGGCTGTTGGAACCCAGCCCCACATACGCCCGAATCTCTTCATGCAGCGCCGTGTGATTTTCCGTCATAGGTATCGCCGCGAAGGTTCAAAGCAACTGTTTCATGGCCCGCTTGCGGGCGTAAAGACGGCTGTCCGCCCGCTTGATGAGGTCGGAAAGCGTATGGTCCTGGCCTTTTTTGAAAAAAGCGTGCCCCGCCGCAAAACTGAGGCGGGTGGTATTGGCCATATTGTAGGCTTCCTTGCGGTCTTCCAGATCTCGGAGCGCCCGCTCCAAAATGCCGTTGTCGGCGTCGGGCAGAAAAACCGCAAACTCGTCGCCGCCATATCGGTACAGTTTGGCTGTGGCAGGCATGGACTCCTTGAGCAGGAAGGCGAAACTGCGGATCAGCTGATCGCCCGCAAGATGCCCCAAGCTGTCATTGATCAGCTTCAGGTTATTGAGATCAAACAGAACCATAGCCAGCGAATCTATTTCCGACAGACGCCCGGAAAGCTCAAGCAGATCGGTTTCATAGGCGTTGCGGTTGCCCAATTCCGTAAGGCTGTCGGTAAAAGCTAATTGATGGGTGCTGGCTATATATTCATAGGCTTCCTTGCCGAAGCGGAAAGGAAAATACTCGTCCGGGTCTGTAACTTCATAAGGATGGGAAAGGTGCATATGCACCACTTTAAGCCGGTCGCCGAACAGGCGGTAGAAAAAACTCACCCGTTGGTGGCAGCGGATGAAGAGTTTGGTCTCCGGGTCCGACGTCACGTAATAACAGCCGGACACAATACAGGATTCCTCATCCTCATAGGGCACCAGATACTCTTCCTGCTCCATGGTGAAGGTTACGTCCTTCTCCTGGTCCAGAAGCGCCTTGGCCTTATCCAGGCCGGTGACGAACTGGGAACGCAGGGGGCCGATCCACATCACGTTTTCCACAAGCTGGTCCCAGACGAATTCTTCGTCACGGACATAGTGACGGTTCATGATCTCGCTGGTCAGCGCCACGCCGCGCCGCCCCAGCGCGCCAACACTTGCTTCATTGTGAATGATATACATGATACTTTGAACATAGCCGATTCGTCGGCTGGAGGGAAGCCCGCCAAGCCCCGGACAGCCGTTTTTTTCTACAGCATTACCACTTGAAAAGTTCGTTTGCGGCAGGAAAAGCCCGTCTACCCGCATTTCGCGACAAGGATTCGCAGACCAATTCTTGCGCCGAGCGTTGCATGCGTAACGACACGGTTACATCGCCGCAATCACTGTCGCCTTCGCAGGCAAGCTCTGCCTGCTTATGGATAGCGCGCAAAGCCGTTGGCTCATTCTATTCGTGAACTGCTCTAAAAGGGCACTTGCCCGGCGCGGGCAAGGCGGCTAGCATGATAGGCATGGAACAATCGCAAGCTGTCCCTCCCCTCTCCAATCAGCTCCCGGCTTGGCTGGACTATTTACTGGCGCAGCGCGGTCTTTCGCCCCGGACAGTGGAATCCTACGGTCAGGATCTGGAAAGTTTTTTTCTGTTTGAAGAAGAACTGGCCCAAAGAGGCGGCAGTGCCTCCTGCCCGGACGAGCAGGAAATTTTTTTGTATCTGGCCTGGCTGCGGTCCAGAGGCAACACCGGGCGCACGTTGGCCCGCCGCCTTTCCGCCCTGAGGGCGTTCTTCGCCTTTGCCGTGGAGGAAGGAGCCCTGAAAGCCAATCCAGCGCTTTTACTGGAAAATCCCAAGCTACCCCAGCATCTGCCGGAAGTGCTCAGCCGCGAGGAAATGGAAAAACTGCTGGCACTGCCGGATATGGACGAAAAAAGCGGCCGACGCGACCGTTGCATGCTGGAGATGCTCTATGCCGCCGGTCTGCGGGTGTCGGAACTCTGCAATCTGAGTGTGGCCGACCTGGATCTGCAACGGGGACTGGTACGCATATTCGGCAAGGGGGCCAAAGAACGTCTGGTGCCCCTGCATGACATGATCCAGGCTCTGCTGGACGACTATCTGCGCTCCTGGCGGCCGCTGTTTTCCCCCGGCGGCAACCAGCTTTTCGTCAACCGTTCAGGCCGGGCTCTGAGCCGCCAGTATATCTGGAAAATGGTCAAGAAATACACCCTGCTGGCGGGTATCCGTCGAGCAATCTCTCCCCATACCTTCCGGCATTCCTTTGCCACACACCTGCTGGAAGGCGGCGCGGATCTGCGCGCGGTACAGCTCCTGCTCGGGCACGCGGACATCAGCGCCACGGAAATCTATACTCATGTCCAGGCGGAACGCCTGCGCGGCGTCCATCATCAATTTCATCCCCGGAGCCAGTTGTGAGCGCCGCTACGGCCACGTTGATCACCTGTCACGCCAATGCCGATTTCGACGCCTTTGCGGCCATGCTGGCCGCACGGCATCTCTATGCGCCCTGCGTGCTGCTTTTCCCCGGCAGCCAGGAGCGGGGCTTGCAAAAAGTATACGCCAATCTGAATCCCGCCGCCTATGGCTTTGCCGAAGCCGCCGACCTGCACTGGGAGGATTTCGACCGGCTGGTACTGGTGGACACCCGCCAGCGCAGCCGCGTGGGACATGTGGCTCCCCTGCTGGAGCGGCCCGGCGTGCGCATCGAAGCATGGGATCACCATCCCGACTCGCCGGACGATATCGCGGCGGATGCGGTACACTTGGCCCAGGTGGGCGCGGTGACCAGCCTGCTGGTCCAGAACCTGGAGGCGCAAAACGTCCCACTGGGCAGCGACGAGGCCACGCTGCTGGGACTGGGCATTTACGGAGACACGGGTTCGTTCACTTACTCATCCACCACTGCCGAAGATTTTCAGGCCGCTGCCTGGCTGCTCGGCCAGGGCATGGACGTCAATCAGATCAATGAGATGGCGGCCCATGAGCTGACCAGCCTGCATATCCAGGCCCTGAACAGCCTGCTGGAATCAGCGCGCACCTATACCATTAATAATACGCCGGTGGTCCTGGCCGAAGCCTCCATGGAACACTACCTGGGGGACTTCGCCTATCTGGCCCACCGGCTGATGGAAATGGAAAAGTTTTCCGTCCTCTTCGCCATCGGGATTATGGGCGACCGCATCCAGGTGGTGGCGCGCAGCCGCAGCGACGCTGTGAACGTGGGCGACATCTGCGCGGAGCTGGGCGGCGGCGGCCATGCCTATGCGGCGTCGGCCTCTGTCCGTTCCATGACCATCAATGAAGTGCGCGAAACCATTTTGCGCCGTCTGTACGATCAGGCCAATCCGGACAAAACGGCGCGCGAATACATGTCCGCGCCTGCGGTGGGCATTGAATCCGCCTCCAGCATTCAGGAGGCCGACGAGCTGATGCTCCACTTCGGTCTCAAGGCCGTGCCGGTGTTCAGACCGGGCACGCGTTCCTGTGTGGGCCTGCTGGATGCCCAGACCGCTTCCCGGGCCAGCGCTCACGGCCTGGGCGACTCGCCGGTGGAGGACTATATGCAGCGTCGGGTGCGCACCCTGCCGCCCGACGCCAGCCTGAAGGAGCTCACCGCGGTCATCGTGGACGCGCGCCAGCGCCTGGTGCCCATTGTGGAAGGTGAAAAAGTGGTGGGCGTGGTCACCCGCACGGACCTGATCAACGTCTTTGCCGACGAGCCGGGCCGCCTGCTGGACCGCAAAAGCCAGAACAGCAAGGAACGCAATATCGGCAAGCTCATCCAGGACCGCCTGCCGGCTGAAATCCGGGAGCTTCTGCATCTGGCCGGGCAATTGGGCAGAAAACTGGGCCTGCCGGTCTATGCTGTGGGCGGTTTTGTACGGGACCTGCTGCTGGACAGGCCCAATCAGGACATCGACCTGGTGGTGGAGGGCAACGGCATCGCACTGGCCAAGGCCCTGGCGGCTGAATTGAACGGCCGGGTGCGCGAGCATCAGAAATTCCTGACCTCTGTGGTCATCTTCCACGACAGCAAGGGCATTGAGTCGCGCATCGACGTGGCCACGGCCCGGCTTGAATATTATGAATACCCGGCGGCCCTGCCCACGGTGGAACTCTCCTCCATCAAGATGGATCTCTTCCGACGAGATTTTACCATCAACGCCCTGGCCGTGCGTCTGGACAGCACGCCCTTCGGCCAGCTGGTGGATTTTTTCGGAGGCCAGCGCGACATCAAGGAGCGCGTCATCCGCGTGTTGCACACCTTGAGCTTTGTGGAGGACCCCACCCGCTGCCTCAGGGCCGTGCGCTTTGAGCAGCGCTATAAGTTCCGCATCGGCCCGGGAGCGGAAAAGCTGATCAAGAACGCCCTGTCCCTCAAGCTCATGGACCGTCTCTCCGGGGCGCGCCTGTTCAACGAATATCAGCATATCTGCGATGAGGAGAATCCTCCGGCCTGTTTTTCCCGCCTGGACGAACTGGGCATTTTGCAGGCCATTGCGCCCCAGCTCGGCCTGACGCCCAACAGGCGGAATCTTTTGCACCGCCTGAAGGAAATGCTTACCTGGTACCGTCTGCTCTATTTCGACGAAACCGCGCAGGCCTGGCTGGTCTATTTTTTGGGGCTCAACCTTAACATGAACTATGCGGACACTTCAGCCCATTACCTACGGCTGGGTCTGCCGCAGGTAAAGAAGGCCGAAATCCTGGGGCAGCGTGAACAGATGCGCGCCGTGCGCGGCAAACTGGAGGCCTGGCAGCGCCAGGACGACATGGGCACGGCCAAAGTCAGCGCCCTGTGCGCCCTGTTGCGTCCCATTGCTCTGGAGTGCCTGCTGTATATCATGGCCTCCACGGACAATCCCGGCCTGCAGAAAAACCTCTCGCGCTACATCACCCAATGGCGGCGGGAAAGAGCCGACATCGGCGGTGCGGAACTGCGCCGTCTCGGGCTCGCGCCGGGGCCGCTGTATGGCCGCATTCTGAAAGCCGTACTTGTCGCCAAGCTGGACGGCGAAGCCCCCAACGTGGAAAGCCAGCTCAACCTGGCCCGCCGACTGGCGCAGAATGCGTCCGAAAACAACGATAAACGCCCGTGACCGGAGCATGTGCGAGCAATCAACGCTTGCTCCCTCCTCCCATACAGTGTATGCTAGTCTGGTCATGAAACAACTTTGGGCGCCTTGGCGCATTGAATACATCCTCGGACCCAAGCCCGATACCTGTGTTTTTTGTCTGCCCGATACCACGGACGAAGACGAGGAGCGGCTGGTGCTCTATCGCGGCACGCGGGCTTTTGTGATCATGAATAAATATCCCTATAATAACGGGCATATCATGGTCTGTCCGTACCGGCACATTATGGCTCTTGCCGATCTGGCCGCCGAGGAAACCCATGAAATCATGGATCTGATCCAGCGCTGCACGGTGATCCTCAAGGAGCACTTCAACTGCGAGGGCATCAATATAGGTCTCAATCAGGGCCAGGCCGCAGGCGCGGGCATCCGGGAGCATCTGCATTTTCATCTGGTGCCGCGCTGGAACGGCGATTCATCCTTTATGGCCGTATTTGATGAAGTACGTACCATGCCGGAACATCTCAGCCGCACCTATGCGGCTTTGCGGCCCTGTTTCAGCCGCGACGGAAAAGAGGCCTGATCGCCTGCCTCCCCTTCGGTTGCCATCGGATGGAATTGAGCGCGGCGATGACACGAATGGATAGAGCTTCCGACGCGCCTGACAGCGCATTTGCATCTTAATCTGCTTACGATGTGCTCAGCGCTTTGCCGTCAGGCAAAGCGGTTTTCTCAAAATGCCTTGGTAGCGATTCACGCTTGAAATGAGTGAATTGCCCTGGTGGCCGCGTGAGCGGACCCCGTGCCCAGGTGCAAGGAAGCGACCGGAGGCGACCTGACGTGCCCGTTAGCCCAAAGGGCTTACGGGCATTGATGGCAGCGATAAACCGCGTTTTAGCATTGCTGTCGGTATCCGTATGACTCGAAGACTCGCCAACGGCTACCGCTTCCGCGGCACGCGGGCGGCGTACCGTTTGAAATGTGCAATATATCAAACGCAAAATACTCTTGAACCGTCAGCGCGTCTCATGCGCGAATTGCTCCGCAGGGCTTTGCCTGCAACTCCCGTCATGAAATGCGAATAAAAGGGCTTTCTCGCCGCAAACGCGTATTTTACGTGTTGCATGCTCCAGAGAGGGGTGAAAGTCCGGTCTCGCCCAGGATGTATAGCGTCCGCCTGGCGCGCGGGCTGTCAAAATTTCCTTCGCTTTTTCCGATAGAAAACCGGACGGGGCGCTTTGCCGCAAAAGACAAGCATTGGCCGGTTTTTTGCATTACTGCGGAACAGATATGTACGTTCCGATCACGACGGTACGCGGCTGCATGCCGGGCCGCCACCCTAAAGCGAGGTTCGCATGATGCCTGTTATCTGGTTGCTGGGGCTCTCCGGCAGCGGCAAAACCACCCTGGGGTCACTGTTGCGCCTGTATCTGGAAACGCGGGGCCATGAGGTCGAATTCATTGACGGCGATTGCTTCCGCCGCCGCTTCGGCTTCAGCGGTTTTCGTCCCGAGGACCGCCTGCGCAATATCGACGCCATGCGTGAACACGTGCTGCAGAGGCATGCCCAGGGCAAGATCTGCATTGTGGCGGCCATCACGCCGTATGAATGCATGCGCCAGAAAAACCGCGACGAGATTCCTCTTTACCGCGAAGTCTGGGTGCGCTGCTCGCTGAACACTCTGGTGGAACGGGATACCAAGGGCTTTTATGCACGGGCCGCGCGCGGCGAGATGGATTTGCTGACCGGCGTTTCCGACGCTTTTGACGAGCCGTTGCGGGCCGATCGCGTCGTTGATACGGACCGTTTCAGCCTGGCGGAGAGTTATGTGGCTTTGCGTGACCTGGCCGAAGAGGCCCTGGCGGAAAGCCGGAACTGGCGGCGGATCAGCGAAGATCTGCCTCTGGAAAGCGTGTCTGGCGGCCCTGCGCGGACAGGATATTTTTTGTAGACATCCGCGTTTTTCGCGGAGAATCCGCAGGCCCCGCTTCAGCCCTGAAAGAAAGGCGGTCAGCTCTGTAAGCTGACCGCCTTGAATTTTGGTGCGCCCGGCGAGATTCGAACTCACGGCCTTTGGCTCCGGAGGCCAACGCTCTATCCAACTGAGCTACGAGCGCACAGGGTATTCTTGATATGCTTTGTATCCGGCTCTGTCAAGGCATGCCCGCCGGTCAGGGCAGCCCACGCTGGACGTCGCGGGCCGCATTTGCCAGTTCGCCGCTTTTGTGGGAAAAATAGGCGGATTAGAGCAATTCACGGTTGAAAGGAGTGAATTGCTCCGGCGGCCGCGTGAGTTGACTCCGCGCCCGTTAGCCCAAAAGCGCTTACGGGCATCGACAGCCGCGCTAAACCGCGTTTTAGCATTGCTGTCGGTATCCCTACGGCTCCAAGACCCGCCAACGGCTTCCGCGGCACGCGGGCGGCGTAGAGTTTGCGCTGTAATGAACGGCAAGGAGAACAAAAGCATGCGCGACATTCTGGTGGGGGTCAGCGGGGCCAGCGGCATGCCTCTGGCTTTGTGCGTGTTGCGCGCTCTGGCCGCCATGCCCGGCGTGCGGACCCATTGCGTTGTCTCAGAAGGCGCGCATGCGGTTCTGCGGGCCGAGTGCGGGGCAGGGCCGGAACTGCTGACCGCCTGTGCCGACTATGTTTATGAGCCAGACAATCTGGCCGCCGGTCCGGCCAGCGGTTCCTGGTGGCACGGCGCGGAACCCGCCGCCATGCTCGTCGTGCCCTGTTCCATGAGCACGCTGGGCGCGCTGGCCTCCGGCGCCACCCGCAATCTGCTTCAGCGCGCGGGCGACGTGGCCCTCAAGGAAGGCCTGCGCCTGGTGTTGGTGACGCGTGAAAGTCCGCTTTCCAGCGTGCATCTGCGCAATATGCTGACCCTACGCGAGGCCGGGGCCGTGATCATGCCCTTTTCCCCTGGTTTTTACCTGCGTCCGCAAAGCCTGGAGGATCTGCTTCTTCAGACCAGCGGGCGGATTTTCGATCAACTGGGCCTGGCGCACTCTCTGGGGCGCTGGGCTGACGCATAATATTACGAGGCAAAACTATGAGCGAGATTACCTGGTACGGCCATTCGGCCTTCAAGATCAGCGCCCCGCAGGCGCATGTGGTTATTGATCCCTTTTTTACGCCCGCTTCCGGAGTGAACGCGGAAAGTCTGGGCCCTGTGGACATGGTGCTGATTACCCACGACCACGGAGACCATGTGGGCGATTCCGTGAACATCTGCCGCAAAACCGGGGCCATGCTCGGGGCCATCGTGGGCACGGCGGACAAGCTGATGGAGGCGGGCGTGCCCCAGGCCCAGATCCTCAACGGCATCGGCTTCAACATGGGCGGCACCATGGAATGCAAGGGCATCAGGGCCACCATGACCCAGGCCTTCCATTCCAGCGATTCCGGAGCCCCCGCGGGCTACATTATTGAGATGCCCGACGGCCTTGTCGTCTACCACGCGGGCGACACCTGCATTTTCAGCGGCATGGAACTCTGGGGACAACTCTACCATATTGATGTGGCCCTGCTGCCCATCGGCGGCGTGTTCACCATGGACGCCCGCCAGGCGGCCATGGCCTGTAAACTGCTGGGTTGCAAGTCCGTCATTCCCATGCACTGGGGGACCTTCCCGGTGCTGGCCCAGAGCGCCGCGGACTTCCAGGCCCGGCTGGCCGAGGTCTGCCCCGCCTGCGACTGCATTGCCATGCGCCCCGGACAGAGCCTCTCGTTTGTGTAGGCGGTGAGTTTGGAACTCATCGGGCGTCAGTTGTGAATGAGAAAAAGCAAAGGACCGACATCTGTCGGTCCTTTGCTTTTTCAGACGCTTAAGGAAGCACTGATTAATGAAAATTTTTGTTCTCTGCCAAGGGCGGCGAACTGCGGGCGGAGGGAGTATATCCAAACATATTCGACCTTCGCACGGAGTGAACCGGACGCGGGCAGAGGGCAAAAAGACCATTAATCAGCGCTTCCTTAATACACGACGCTGTAGGACATCACCTCGGGCCGGTGGAAAAAAAACTCCACCCGTCGGTTGACGGCCCGGCTTTCCTCGTCGATGCCGGGCTTGAGCGGGCGCGTGTCGCCGTAGGCCACGCCGCGCAGGCGGGTGGGCTTGACGCCGTGGTCGGCCAGATAGTGCAGCACCGCCGCGGCTCGGGCGCCGGAGAGCTCCCAGGCCGAGGCATAGGGCGGCCTGGCCTCGGTACTGTCGGCATGGCCGCGCACCACCAGATAGAGATTGTATTCCTTCAGAATCTGCAAGACGCTGCCCAGCACTTTTTCGCCTTCAGGCAGAAAATCCACGGAACCGGCCTTGAACATCACGTCGGAATTGACACGCAGCTGCACGCCCACGTCGTCGGCGCTGATGCCCGAGGAACTCTGCGGCACGGCATCGGCCATGAGCATCTGTTTGATTTTCTGGGCAATGGCGTAGTGGGATTTTTCCACTTCATTGATCTTGAGATCCCTGGTGTCGATTTTATCGGTGTTCTGGATAAAGGGGTTGTTGGACACCGGCGAGGTGGAGCTGGAATCAAAGTTGCGCTCGCCGCTGAAATAGGCGGCAAGGCCGGCCCTGGTCTCCGGGGGCACCATGTTGAGCACCCAGAGCAGAAGAAAGAAGGCCATCATGGCCGTCACAAAGTCGGCGTACGCGACTTTCCAGGCGCTGCTCATAATTTTTCCTCACGATAAAAAGCAAAAGCCGGGACGCGCCCGGCTGTGGACTCGGCTCCCGCCGACGGCGGGAAGAGCGGCCGGGCTCGGGGCTAGCCGTTTTTGAGCTTTTCTTCCATTTCCGCGAACGTGGGCCGGAACGGATAGGGAATGGTCCGGCGGCCGTATTCCACGGCGATCAGGGGGGTGGACCCGCGAATGGCGGCGGCCACGGCCTCCTTGATGGAATGATAATAAAAATGTTCCTCGGAGACAAAGTTTTCCAGCTTGGCGCCCATGGGGCCGAACAGGCCGTAACAACAGAGAATGCCGAAAAACGTGCCCACCAGGGCCGCGCCGATGTAGTGGCCCAGCACTTCCGGGGGCTCGTTGATCTTGCCCATGGCCAGCACCACGCCCAGCACGCAGGCCACGATGCCCATGCCCGGCATGGATTCGGCCATATGGCTCACGGCATGGGCCGGCAGGATGCCTTCCTCGCGCATGGTGGCGATGTCCACGTCCATGAGGCTGTCGATGTCCGCCGGGTCGCCGGTGGTCAGGTAGACGCGCAGGGTGTCGCCGATGAAGTTGACGATCCTGGTGTCCTTGGACACGTTGGGGTATTTGCTGAAAATGGGACTGGCTTCCGGCTTTTCCACGTCGCTTTCAATACTGATGACGCCTTCGCGGTGCATCTTGGAAAACAGCGCGTAAAGCAGGGCCAGGGTTTCCAGATAGCGCGATTTGCTGGAGCCGGGGTCCGCGAACAGATGCTTCAGGCTTTTGACGATCAGGCTGAAAGTGTACTTGGTCTGGGAACCAAAGAACGCGCCCAGGCCACACCCCAGAATAATGATGAATTCCGCAGGCTGGAAAAGTACGCCCCATTCGCCGTGGGCCAGGGTGTAGCCGGTAAACACCGAGGCCGCAACGATGGCAAGACCTATTAATAAGTACATACTTTGCCGCCTGTACGCTCAATCCATGACTATCGTCCGCCCGCGTCGGCATCCGTCGCCAACGGGACTGGGCCTGCCCTCGGTGGGCCGCTTCTCGTGCCTGATTGCGAAAAAACGTGGTTTTTCGCTGACTCCGGCGGCTATGCCGCCGCAAAACCCTAACGGGTTTTGTGTGTCTAATTTTTCCAATGAGACATTAGCATTCTCAACGGTCGGCTAAAAAAAATCTTTAGCCTCGGGCCGGGAAAAGGCAAACCCGGCTTTCCCGGAGCGGGGCCCGAAGTCCCGCGCTCGCTCCCGCAGGCCGCACGCCGCTATTTGCCGAAAAGCCCGCGCATCAGCCCGCCCGCGCCCTCAAGGCCTTTTTTCATCACGCCGCCCGCACCCTCCGCGCCGTTCCGGGTCGCGCCTCCCGCCGCCTTGCCGCCGTCCAGCAACGCGCCAGGCAGTTTTCTCGCCATATCCAGGGCGAATTTGGGGTCGACGCCGTAGGAAATATTGCTGAAGGGCCCCTTGGCCACCACGGGAATGGTCATGCCCAGGGTTTTGATGTCCGCCGTGGCGTCCAGGTATTCGCGCGGCAGGTTGGCCAGGGCCCGGCCCGAGGCGTTGAGCCCGGCGGAGCTGACCGTGATGGGCTGGGCCGTCACTTCGCCGTTGCGGGCCGTGAAAGGCACGCGCACCAGATCAAAGCGGTCGGGCACCGCGCCTTTTTTGCCGGTCAGGCCCGGCACGTTCTGAGGCAGAGCGGACATGGCCTCAAGATGCATGTTGCGCACTTCCAGCACGCCTCGGCCGTTGAGCCCGGCCAGCATGGCCTTGGCGTCCGCGCCGCGCATGCTCAGGTCCGCGTCCAGCGCTGCGACGCCGTCCACCGGACGGCCCTTGCCCAGAGCTTCCAGCAGGCCGCCCACATTGACGCCCGCTGCCGTAGCCTTGAGAGTGTATGCCTTGCTCGGCAGATCAGCAACGGCCGACCCCTTGATGCTGCCGCCGCTGCCCAGGGCGCAGCTCAAGGAGGTGACGGTGTAGCGGTTTTTTTCACCCTTGAGAATAAAGGCGATGTCCGTGACGCTCAGTTTGCCCTGGCGCACTCCGGCCAGAGCCGCGCGCAGATTCACGCCGGGCCGGTTTTGCACGGACTGGGTGGACTGCGCGGAACTCCCGGACGACGCTCCGCCCTGGGCCTTGCCTTCAGCCGCTTTGCGGGCCGGCGCGGCGGATGTGCCGTTTTGGGGCAGGGGCAGGTACTTGTCCAGATTGATCATACCGGTCTGGATGCCGCCGGATATGGCCAAGGGTGTGCCCAGGGCCAAGCTCAGGTCCCCGCGCACCGGAATGTCGTCCAGCTGCATGACGATCTGGCGCAGATGCAGGGTGTCGTCCGCGTATTCCAGAACGCTTTTGAAGCTCAGCACGTCGTTGTCCGAGGGCTTGAGCGTCTGCCCGGCCAGGGCGGCCAGCTTGCGCGGCGAACCTTCCAGGCTCACGGTGCCCTTGAAGGCCTGGGGCGTCAGGGTGGCCTCGCCGCCGAGGGTCAGGCGGGCCTGGGGCGTGCTCAGCCGGGCCGTGGCCAGGCGCAGGCTTTGGGTCTGGAGATTGAGCGCCCCCTCGCAGACCAGTTGCGCGGGCCCGGCCTCCTTGGGCAACAGGCCGCCCAGGGGCGTGAAGGTCAGGGAAATCTGGCGGAAGGTCAGATGCGGCGCGTAATAGCGCAGCTTGGCGTCCAGAGCCAGATTGCCGGCCAGGACGGCCTTTTGGTCCTCTTTGAGATCAAAGGAAAAATCGCACTGCATGCCGGCTTCTTCGCGGCGGCGCAGATTTTCCACGGAAAGATTGAGGTCCTTGATCTCCAGATGAACGCCCCGGGCGTCCACATAGCGCACTTCGCCCTGGCGCACCACCAGGCGCATCAGTTCCACGGGCAGCTCATCGGAAGGCGCGACGGCTCCGGCCTGGGCGCCGGAAACGGGGGAAGCGGCGGGAGCGGCCGCCGGCGCATCTTGTCCGGACACGGCCTTGCCCTCGCGCACTTCCAGCACGGGATTGTCCAGGCGCACCTCGCGCACCACCAGGTTGCCGGAGAGCAGCGGGGCCAGTTCCAGCTCCACCATGCCGCTTTTGACGGACACGGCAAGGCCCTGGCCGTCCTTGATCTCGCCCCAACCGGCCTGCCCGAATTTCACGCCGGGCGGCAGCAGGGACAGGCTCGGCGCGCTGGCGAAGACCAGAGGTTTGCCGGTGGCCTTGGCCGTGGCGTCAGCGATCTGATTGACCACGAATTGCGTGTCGATGCGGCCGAGCAGGATGGCCCCGGCCACGCCCAGCACGATCACGATGCCCAGAATCCAGAGTAGAACACGTTTCATGCGGCCTCCGTGCAGAGGTTGCGATCTGTTCTTACGACTTTCCTTATATAAAGGATGCGGCAAGAGCCTGCAAGTTTTCTTGCTCCCGCCCGCGCATGCGGGTAAGGAAAGAGGCATGCGACCCTCTTTTTGCGCGCCGGATGCGGCTCCGGCACCCGTCTCGGCCAAAGCCGCCGTGCCGGCCCTGATGCTCCAGGGCACCTGCTCCAACGCGGGCAAAAGCCTGCTCGCCGCCGCCGTCTGCCGCCTGCTGGCCCGCCGTGGGCTGAGAGTGGCGCCCTTCAAGGCCCAGAACATGGCCCTCAATTCCTTTGTGACCGAACAGGGCGAGGAAATGGGCCGGGCCCAGGCCCTGCAGGCCGTGGCCTGCGGCCTGCCCGCCGACGCGCGCATGAACCCGGTGCTGCTCAAACCCACTTCCCATGTGGGTTCCCAGGTCATTGTGCTGGGCCGTCCCGTGGGCCAGATGCGGGTGGGCGCGTATCTGCGTTACAAGCCCGAGGCCTGGAAGGCCGTGCGCCGCGCCTACCGCGAGCTGTCCTCGGGCATGGACGTCATGGTTCTGGAGGGCGCGGGCAGCCCGGCGGAAATCAATCTCAGGGCTCACGACATCGTGAACATGCGCATGGCCCGCCATGCCGAGGCGCGTGTGCTGCTGGTGGCGGACATCGACCGGGGCGGGGCCTTTGCCTCCCTGGTGGGCACCATGAGCCTGCTGGGCCGGGCCGACCGGGCGCGCGTGGCCGGGTATGTGCTGAACAAGTTCCGGGGCGACGCCTCCCTGCTGGACCCGGCCCTGGAGGCGGTGAGCCGCCGGACGCGCCGTCCTTTTCTGGGCGTGGTGCCCATGCTCGAGGATCTGCGCCTGCCGGAGGAGGATTCCGTCAGCTTCAAGCTGGGGATCACGCCGGGCCTGGACGCGGCGGACGGGGACAGGCCCGCCGCGCCGGACTGCCTGGATATCGCCCTGGTGGACCTGCCCCATATCAGCAACTTCACCGACCTGGACGCCCTGCGGGCCGAGGCGGACGTGCGCCTGCGCATTGTGCGGCACGCCGACGAGCTGGGCGCGCCGGATGCCGTGATTCTGCCGGGCAGCAAGAACAGCATTGCGGACATGCGTTTTCTGCGCCGGACGGGCTTGGCAGAGGCCCTGTGCGGCTATGCGGAGCGTTGCCGGAGCCGGGGGGCGCTGGTCGGCATTTGCGGCGGCCTGCAGATGCTGGGGCAAAGCATTGCCGACCCGCTGGGCCTGGAGGAGGGCGGCCTGGAGCCGGGCCTGAACCTGTTGCCGCTGAGCACGGAACTGGGCGGCGCGAAACTGTTGCGCCGGACCGTCGGCCGGGCTCTGGCCGCGCTGGCCGGAGATGAGCTGGCGGTGCGGGGCTATGAAATCCACCACGGGCGCAGCGTCCCGGCGGAAGAGCGGCGCGATGCGGCCTGCGCGCCGCGAATGCCGCTGACGCCGGTCATGACGGACGAGGCAGGGCGGACGCTGGGCTGGGGCCTGCCCGGCGCCGACGGCACGGTGCGGGTTTGGGGCACCTACCTGCACGGGGTTTTCGATGCGGACGCCTTCCGCCATGCCTTTCTGAACCGGCTGCGCCGGGAGCGGGGCCTTGCGCCGCGCACCGGGGTCGCCTACAGCCTGGGGCCGGAGCTGGACCGCCTGGCCGACGCGGTGGAGGCGAATCTGGATATGGCGGCCATTTACGCCATGCTGGGGCTGTAGCCGCGCACCGCCGTGAGCTCCGGCGGAAGCCCGGCCTGCCGCGGTCCCGGAGCAAATAAACGCTGATGACGCTGACCCGCCCAAGGATTTGCTTGCAAATCCTTGGGCGGGGTGCTCTGCTGGCGTTCAGCAGGGCGTTCGTGTTTGTCTCAGATACCGGGGGCCCGTAATGGGCGGAGACAGCGTATGAGAATTTCCCCCGGCGGCATGGCCGGTTTGCCCCTGATCGCGGCCGCGGCCTTTTTCATGCAGGCTCTGGATGCCACTATCCTGAACACCGCCTTGCCGGCCATTGCCGAAAGCCTCGGCGAGTCGCCCCTGGCCATGCAGATGACCGTGGTCGGCTACACCCTGACCGTGGCCCTGTTGATCCCCGCGAGCGGCTGGTTCGCGGACCGCTTCGGCACCCGCAACGTCTTTCTGTTCGCGGTGGCCCTCTTCGTGTTGGGGTCTCTTTCCTGCGCCCTGTCCGGCAGCCTGCGCATGCTGGTGCTTTCGCGCGTGATCCAGGGCATCGGCGGGGCCATGATGATGCCCGTGGCCCGGCTGGCCGTGTTGCGGGCCTTTCCGCGCGAGAAACTGGTGGCCGTGCTCAACTTCATCAGCATTCCGGGACTGGTGGGGCCGGTGGTCGGACCGCTGCTGGGCGGCGCTCTGGTGACCTATGCCGGGTGGCACTGGATTTTTCTGATCAACATCCCGGTGGGCCTGGCGGGCATGCTTTATGCCTGGCGGATTATGCCCCAGTTCACAGGGCCGCACGGGCCGTTTGATTTCACGGGGTTCGCTTTTTTCGGTCTCGGGCTGGCTCTGTTTTCCGGCGGCCTGGAGCTTTTCGGTGGCCGCGCGGAGTCAAAAGGCCTGGCTCCCTTTCTGCTGCTCGCCGGTGTGGCGCTTCTGACGCTGTACGCCCGGCACGCCCGGCGCAACCAGGCTCCCCTGATCCGCCTGGGCGTTTTTCGCATCCACACCTTCCGCGTGGGCATCGCGGGCAATGTGGTTTCCAGGCTGGGCACGGGCTGCATGCCCTATCTCATGCCGCTCATGCTCCAGGTGGGGCTGGGCCACCCGGCTCTGACCGCCGGTATGATGATGGCCCCCATGGCCCTGGGCTCCCTCACGGCCAAAACGTTTGCCGTGCGCGTGCTGCGCCGCTTCGGCTACCGCAACACCCTGGTGGGGGTCACCGCCTGCATCGGCCTGATGATCGCCCAGTTCTCACTCCAGACCCCCTCGCTGCCCCTCTGGATGCTGATCCTGCCCATGATCCTGCTGGGCATGGCCATGTCCACGCAGTTCACGGCCATGAACAGCATCACCCTGGGGGATCTCGCCCAGGAACATGTCAGTACCGGCAACAGCCTGCTCGCCGTCACCCAGCAGCTTTCGATCAGCTTCGGCGTGGCCAGCAGCACGGCGGTGCTGCGCTTGTTCAACGCCCTTGCGCCGGGGTCGCTGCTGGACCATTTTCATGAAACCTTTCTCACGGTCGGCGGCGTCACCCTGCTGGCCTCCCTGGTTTTTCTGTTCCTGCGCCGCGGCGACGGCGACGCGCTGCTTCCCGGCCGGGGGGAGCGCCGCGCATCCTCCGGGAAGCAGCGTTCTTCGCGGTAAAGGCGGTGCTGATATCGAGAGGTTGAAAAAAAGGAGGCCGCAAGTCCGAAGAAGCCGTGAGGCAGCCGGAGCCGGGCAGCGCTGAAAAAAAGCCGAATCGCGCAACGGGTCCGCCGCTATTTTTTGCAGGGTTCTTTCGCGTGCGTATTTCCTCGCCATTGGCTGAGCAGCACCCCGGCGATGACCAGGACCGAGGCCAGGTACTGCGAGGGCAGAAAGACCTCGTGCAGCAGGCTCACGCCGAACAGCAGGGTAAAGACCGGGATCAGGTTGGTATAGGCCGCGGCCTGCCCGGCGCAGAGCCGGTTGACCCCGAAATTGTACAGCCCGTAGCCGCCAAAGGTCACGCAGCCGCCGAGATAGAGCACGCTGGCCCAGGGAGCCCAGGCGGGCAGTTCCAGGCCCAGGGAAATGGGGCGGCTCGTTTCCGGCAGAAAAAGCAGCAGCAGGCAGAAGAAAAGCATGCCCAGGCCGGATTGCGCGGCGGTGATCTGCATGGGATTGTAGAGCGGGGAAAGCCGCCGGGCGATGACTGTGTAAAAGGCGGCGCAGAGCATGGCCAGAGCTTCCAGGGCATTGCCCAGCATGGGGTCGGCCGCGTTGTCCGCGGGCGCGGCGGCCAGGGAAAGCCAGACCACGCCGCCCACGGCCAGGGCGAAGCCCAGCCAGACCCGTCCGCTTATCCGTTCGCCCAGGGCGACCCAGGCCACGCCGGCCACGATCAGAGGCAGAAGAGAGACCACCATGCCCGCCTGGGAGGCTGTGGTCAGCCGCAGGGCGTGGGTTTCGAACAGAAAATAGCAGCAGGGTTCGCAGAAGCCCATCAGCAGCAGGGCCCCCAGGTGGCCGTGGCGGCGCAGGTCCCGGAGCAGGCGGGGCCAGAGGGGCACGAAGACCAGGCTTGCCACCAGCATGCGCCCGGCCATGGCCTGCAGGGGCGTGAGGCCGGAAAGCGCGATGCGCAACGCCACGTAGGAAGTGCTCCAGACGCACATGGCCGTGAGCAGGGCCAGGTGGGGGACAAGGCGGGAAAAGGGGCGTGGGGCGGAAGCTGCCATGGCGTCACCGCGCCCGGCGCGGCGCCGGGCTGCCATCGCCGCGTCCGGCAATGGGTTGGAAGATGATTTTTCCGGCAGCCTATGGTACTACGGCAACAACATCAAGAAGGCCGCCGAGGCCGCGCCCCTGGGGTGCGTGGGAGTGAAGGCATGACGATCCGGGCCATTATCAAAACCTCCAACCTGGTGCAACTGGGCCTGGTGCTCCTGCTGGGGGTCTGTTTTTTCTGGCTCGGCCGCGACCTGCGGGAAGTCAACGGCCTGCTGCACAATTTTTACCGCATAGACGCGCTGCTCAGCGAGCTGGGGGGCGGCGCGGCCGACAAATACCGTCTGGCCCTGGACTATGTCAGCGCGCCCAATGAGAGCCGGCTGGAGGAATGGCAGGCCCTTCTTCTGGCCGAGCGCGGCGATGTCGGGCGCCCGTCGGGCTCACTTCTCAAAGGGGAGGGGGGGCGCTCCCTGCAGGAGATCGCGAACAGCCTTGATCTGGACAAAGAGGAAAGAAGCCTGCTCCAGTTCTGCCTGGAGCAGAACGAGCTGCTGAGCCGTCTGACCGAAATCGCCGTGATGCGGGCGCGCGGCCTGTTCCCCGACGCGCGGGGCGGATTTTCCATTCAGGGCGACCCCCAGCCCAAGCAGGCCCTGCAATGGGTCTACGACACCAAGCTGGCGCGTATTCCGGACAAAATCAGCAATGCCGGGCGGCAGTTGCGCGCCCACCTCTATCAGGATTTTCTGGCGCATATGTCCGAGCGGAAGCGCGCCCTGTGGTGGATGCTCGGTCTGGCCGTCGTCGGCCTGGGCCTGCTGGCGGTCAATGTGGCGGCCGGCATGTTTGTTTTCCACAAGCGGGTGGTCCGGCCCCTGGGCCTGGTGGGCCGCTATGCCGAGGACGTGGCCGCGGGCAACGACCCCGCGCCCCTGCGTCTGAAATACGGCGACGAGCTGGCGGGCATGTTCGGCTCCCTGCAAAAGATGAAGAGCGCGCTGCTTCTGCGCATCCAGGAGCTCAAGACGGCGGAGACGGCGGCGCACGCCAGCCGGAAACAGGCCCTGCAGGCCAGGGCCCAGGCGCTTTCCTCCCTGCGGATAGCCCAGAAGGCCTCCAGCGTGCAGGAGGATTTTCTGCGCCGGATCAGCCACGAAGTCCGCACGCCCATGAACGCCATCATCGGCATGAGTTATCTCTGCCTGCAGACCGAGCTGGGCCCCGGCCAGCGCAAGTATCTCTCCCAGATCAACAAATCCGGCAGCGTGCTGCTGGACATGTTCAACCGCATTCTGGACTTCGCCAGCGTGGACGAAGGCAGCCTGCGGCCGGAACTCACGCTTTTCCCCCTGGGCCGTTTTCTGGACCTGCTGCGCCAGAGCGTGGCCGCCAAGGCCGCCGAGAAAAAATTGTCCCTGGCGCTGCATGCGGCCCAGGGCCTGCCCGCGCGCCTGCTCGGCGACGAGCGGCATCTGGAGGAAGTGCTGCGCATTCTCTTGGACAATGCCGTGCAGTACACGGCGGAAGGCGGCGTGGAGCTGAGCGTGGCCCCGCTGCCGGACGCGGCCGCGGGCAAGGTACGCCTGCGTTTTTGCGTGGCGGACAGCGGCCCCGGCATCAGCGGGGAAAACCAGGCCAAATTGTTCGAGCCCTTTGTGCCCGGCGACATGTCCATGACCCGTTCCGGCAGCGGCCTGGGACTGGGCCTGGCGCTGGCCCGCCACCTGGTCAAGCTGATGGGCGGCGAGATCACGGTGGACAGCGCGCCGGGCCGAGGCAGCCGCTTGAGCTTTGACCTGGAGTTCGACCTGCCGCCGGATGTGGAAGAGGATGATCCCCTGCCTGTTCCGGACGGCGGGGAGCGGGACGCGGGAGCCGTGCCGCCGGTGCTGGTGGTGGACGACAACGAGATCAACCGCCAGATCGCCAAGGAATTGCTGGAACAGGCCGGGCTTGCGGTGACCGTGGTCGGGAACGGGCGCGAAGCCGTGGAATGCGTGCGGCGGCAGCCCGTGTCCCTCGTGCTCATGGACGTGCAGATGCCGGTTATGGACGGCCTTGAAGCCACCTGCCGGATCCGTGAACTGGGCCGCTCCCCGGAGGAACTGCCCATTCTGGCCATGACGGCCCATGCCGACAAGGGCTCGCGCATGGACGGCAAGAGCGTGGGCATGAACGACTATCTGACCAAACCCGTGAATCCGGCGGAACTGTATGCGGCCCTTGATGAGTGGCTGCCCGGTGGGCTGGCCCGCAATCCCGTGCGGGAGGCCGCCGGGCGCACGTCGGAGGAGGCGGGCGTCGCCGCGACGCCCGCGCCTGTCCCCTCCGGGGACAGGCAGGCCGTCAACATCAAGGCGGGCCTGGCCACGGTGGGCGGCAATGAAAAGCTGTACAACGAGCTGCTGATCCGTTTTGTGGAGCACTACGGCCAAAGCGCCGTGCAGTTGCGCGAGCTGCTGGCCCGCAATGACTATCGCGGCGCGGCGCGGCTGGCGCACACGGTCAAGGGCGTGGCCGCCAACCTGGGCGTGGAGCGGGTCACGGAACTGACCAGGCGGATGGAGTCCTCCCTGCCCGGCGTGCCGCCCGGCGAAGACCTGCTGCGTCGTTTTGAGGCGGCCATGGACGAGGCTTTGGAGCGGATCCGCCAGCTTCAGAGCCACAGCCGCCTGGCCGTCACGGCGGGCGACCTGCGCCTGGCCGAAGAGCACAAGCGCGCATTGCTGCGCCTGCTTGAGGAATTGCCGCGGCGCATGGAAACGGACTGGGGCGGCGTGGAAAGCGCGCTGGAAGCCTTCATCCCCCTGGTGGAAGGCACGCCCTACGCCGAAGACCTGGCCGGGGTGCTGGCGGCGGTCAATGATTTCAACCCGGCGGACATGGCCGATCGTGTCGAGCGGCTGCGCCGACACCTACGCGGAGAGGAAGATGAAAGTCGTCTTCTGCATTGACGACAATCCGCGCTATCTGCTGCTGCTCAAGGTGGCCGTGCGTTCCCTGCGCGCCCTGCACGGGCCCGACGCGCCTTGTCTCTGCGTCTATGCCGGGGACAAGCAGGAGGTGCTTGAAGGCGTGACCCGCGAAGGCATCCCGCTGGCGCGCTACCGGCCCCGCCTCAGCCGCGACCTGTTGCCGCCGGAAACCCATGCCAACATCGGCTGCTTTTTGAAGCTGGAGCTGGCCCTGGTGCCGGAACTGGCCGGGGATGAAGCCGTGCTGTACTGCGACGCGGACATGCTGTTCCAGCGTCCCCTGGACGCGCTGTTCAACGGCCCGCTGCCGTTGTACATGGGCATGGCCCGCGAAAAAACGGCCCCGTTTTACCATGAGTATGAAAGTCTTGCCTATGAGTTCCGGGAACAGCGCTATACCGTGCCCATGCCTTTTCCCATCTGGACGTTTTCCAGCGGCGTGGTGCTGTTCAACCTGGCGCGTCTGCGGCGGCGCGATCTGATCGGGCATTTTCTGGCTTTTTCCCTTCAGAATGTGGGCCGCATCGGCAACCTGGACCAGTCCCTGCTGAACTATTTTTTCGGCAAGCGCGTCACCCGCCTGGAGGACCGCTGGAATTGCCCGCCCTATCAGGCCGACTGCCTGGACGCGGGGCATATCGTGCATTTCCACGGCCCCAAGCCCTGGGATGTCCGCAGCGCCTGGGCCGAGGATCTGCGCGTCAACCATTTTGAAGCCATGCGCCGCGTCTGGCTGGGCTATCTCAGCGAGGCGGAGCGCGCGCAGGCCGAAGCCTGGGGTTAGAGCAGCAGGCCTCAAGTATTTTTCACAGCAGCCGATAAGGATTGTCGGCGAGTCAGCTCAAGCAAGAGCATCGGGGCGGACAAACGGACAAGGTGAGGGCGGCCATGCCGCCGCGCTCCGGACCGCTCCGCTGTACCGCACAGACAGGCGGCGTGTCCCGGACAGCCCCTGAGGAGGTTTTGCCATGAGTCAGATTATAGAAGATATGAAAAGCCAGGGACACGACGAGCACGACGGCGACCTGATCCAGCTGGTCACTTTCCGCATCGGCGAAGAGGAATTCGGCGTGGATATCCTGGCCGTGCAGGAAATCATCCGCCTGATGCAAATTACCATGGTGCCGCGCGCTCCGGCCTTCATTGAGGGCGTCATCAACCTGCGCGGCAAGGTCATCCCGGTCATCAGCATGCGCACGCGCTTCAACATGCCCGTCCTTGAGCACGACAGCAACACCCGCATCGTGGTCATGGAACTGGGGCAGAAAATCGTGGGCTTCCTGGTGGACGGCGTTTCCGAGGTGCTGCGCATTCCGGCGGGCACGGTCGAGGACCCGCCGCCGGTGGTGGCGGGCATCGGTTCCGAATATATCCGGGGCATCGGCAAGCTGGACGACCGCCTGCTCATTCTGCTGGATCTGGACAATCTGCTCAGCGATATTGATCTCAGCGCGACGTAGGGCGGGTTCGGGGCGGGGCGTGTGACGCGCCTCCGGTGATGGATTTTTTTTTGGGGGCTTGCTCCCAAGCGGTATGCATAGTGCCCTTCGGGCACGGCTTTTTTCGCCTGAACGGCGGCCCAAACGCCGGGAGGCGTAAGGCCTCTGTGCCCGCAGGGCAGCGAGAAACGTCGTTTGTGCGACAAGCCCCCCCAAAAAAATCCCCACCCACATCCTAGTGTCTGATTGCAAAAATTGAGAGCATAACTATGCCCACAATTTTCGCAGGATCGTCCACGAAAAAACATGGTTTTTCGCGGGATCATGGCGGCTTCACCGCCGTAAAATCCTACGGGTTTGATGTGTCTGATTTTTTAAATTAGACACCAGGCGGGGAATTCTTGACTGCCGCCCTGAAATATGTTGCCCTCTCCACAGGTGCCTAAGAACACCTTTCCACAGACGGTTTCCCACCCCGACAGCTTGTGGGTTTTCTTGCGTCTTGCCTCCGGCGGGGCGCGCCTTCCCGCATTATCGTTCCGGGTGTGGGCGAAATACAAGACCGGCTTGCCGGGAAATAGTCCGCTGCTCTGTGGCAGTTCTTAGCACCCGGAGCTTTTCATTCTGAAGGCTCCAATAAGAAAACCACAGAGGTGCCTGATGTCCGATCCTTCTTTGGACGCTCAGCGTTCACAGCCCCGACCCATCCCGCCCGCCGCTTCTCCAGATTTTTCCCATTGCGCCGCATTGGCCGAAACGCTGCAACAGACGGCGCGGGCCTTGCTGGCCTTCGCGGCCGGAAAAGAGCCGGAACCGGCGGAATGCGCCGTGCCGGATGCTTCTCCCGTCAATCCCGGCGGCCCGGCCAAAGAGGTGCCGCATGAGTTGCGCTGCTACCGCGTGCCGTCGTATATGCTGAAATATGAAGAGGACGTGCTTGACGCGCACAGGGCAAAGGATCTGTCCGGACTGCTCGGCAAGGTGTATGACGATCTCTATGTCACGGCATATCTCATGGAACATTTCGGCGAGGCGGAAGATCTCGACGGCTTCACCATCCACTTGATCGGCAGCAGCCTGCAATCTTCGCTGCATGTGCTGAGCAAGGTCTGCTCCGTGTTCGCGGATTTCAGGCCCGCGAATCCGCCGGAAACAGCCCCGGCGCTGTAAGAGGGAAAATGGACCGGGGCGGTGGCCTTTGCCGCCGCCCCGTCCCGGCGCTTGCTCCGGGCGGCGATAGAGGGTATTGCAAAAGTTCTCCGGGCGCATGCCGCGTCCGGAGAACTTTTGCACTCTTGCGGAGGGGCTCATGTCCTTGCGTCTTTCGCGTTCCATTGTGGGTGAAGCCGAGGCCCGCGCCGTCAGCCGGGTCATTCTGGAAGACGGCTATCTGGGCATAGGCAATGAGACCCGTTTGTTTGAAGAGGAGTTGGCCGCGTATCTCGGCGTGACCCCGCAGCAGGTCATCACCACGAACACGGGCACGGCGGCCCTGCATCTGGCCATGGACGCCGTGGCTTCCCAGTGCCGCGCCACGGACGGCAAGGCCGAGGTGCTGGTGCCCTCGCTGACCTTTGTGGCTTCCTTCCAGGCAGTCACGGCGGCGGGCTGCGTGCCCGTGTCCTGCGACGTGCTGCCCGAAACCGGCACTCTGGATCTTCGCGACGCGGAAAAGCGCCTCACCCCCCGCACCATCGCCGTCATGCCCGTGGACTACGCCAGCAACCCCTGGCATCTGGACGAGGTCTACGACTTTGCCCGGCGCAAGGGTCTGCGCGTGGTGGAGGACGCGGCCCACGCCTTCGGCTGCCGCCATCACGGGCGCAGGATCGGCTCGTTCGGGGACATGGTCTGCTTCAGCTTTGACGGCATCAAAAACATCACCTCCGGCGAGGGCGGCTGCCTGGTGGCCTTTGACGCCGAGGCCGCGCGTCTGGCTTCGGACGCGCGCCTGCTTTCGGTGGAAAACGACGCCCAGAAGCGCTTTGCCGGTATCCGTTCCTGGGACCCGGACGTCAAACGCCAGGGCTGGCGCTACCACATGAGCAATCTCATGGCCGCCATCGGCAGGGTGCAGCTTTCCCGCCTGGACAGCGAATTTATCCCGGTCCGGCGCGCATTGGCCGCCGTCTACGCCGAGCGCCTGGCGGGCCTGCCGGGTCTGGCCCTGCTGCACACCGACCCGGAAGACTTCATTGTGCCGCACATTATGCCCGTGCGCATCCTGAACGGCCGCAAGGACGCGGTCAAGGAGGCCCTGGCCCAGGAGGGCATTCCCACGGGCGTGCATTACAAGCCCAACCATCTGCTGAGCTTTTTCGGCGGCGGGGCCGTGCGCCTGCCGGTCACCGAACAATTGTACGCGGAACTGGTGACCCTGCCCCTGCATCCGGGCCTGAGCCGGGAGGATGTGGAAAACGTCTGCGCGGCCCTGGCCCGCGCCGCGGCGGCCTGAGGGCGCGCCGCCGTCTCACAGGAGTTTGCCATGCCGTCCCGTCCCGCGCCTCTGCTGGCCCTGGTGGTTCCCTGCTATAATGAGGAAGAAACTCTTCCGCGCACGCTGAACGCCCTGGCGGAGCTGCTGGAGCGCTGCAAGGCCGAGGGCCTGATCCGGCCGGAAAGCTACGCCCTGTATGTGGACGACGGCAGCCGCGACCGCACCTGGCAAGTGCTGGAAGAACGCCATCGGCACGATCCCTTCTGCCGGGGCATCAGCTTCGCGGCCAACGCCGGACACCAGAACGCGGTCTGGGCCGGTATGGACACGGCCCGCCAGTGGGGCGCGGACTGCATCATCAGCCTGGACGCCGATCTTCAGGACGACATCGGGGTCATCCCGGAAATGCTGGCCCGCTATGCCGAAGGCTGCGACATTGTGTACGGCGTGCGCAAGGACCGCAGTTCCGACACCTCCTTCAAGCGGGGCACCGCGCATTTCTTCTACCGCTTCATGAACTGGCTGAACGTGCGCCTGATCCCGGACCACGCGGATTACCGCCTGGTGGCCCGGCCCGTGCTGGAGGTTCTGCCGTCCTACGAGGAGCAGACCCTGTTTCTGCGCGGGCTTTTTCCCGGTCTGGGCTTCAAGAGCGGCAAGGTCTACTACGCGCGCCTGTCGCGCCAGGCCGGAGAGAGCAAGTACCCTCTGCTGAAAATGCTTTCCTTCGCCTGGAAGGGCATCACCTCCTGCAGCGCCGCGCCCCTGCGCCTGGCGGGCCTCATGAGCCTGCTCTGCATGCTGGCGGCCCTGGCCTACAGCCTGGTTTCGCTGTTCCAGTATATGGAAGGCGCGGTCATTCCGGGCTGGACCTCGCTGATCATCGTGGTGCTGCTGCTGGGCTCGGTGCAGTTGTTCTGCCTCTCCGTCATGGGCGAGTATATCGCCAAGATTTTCACGGAAGTGCGGCGTCGGCCCCGCTATATTGTGGAGAAAACATTGTGACCGGCTTTGTCCCCACCTGGGAGGACCTGCGGCGCTTCGTGCAAAGCCTGCTGGCCCGGCGCTGGATACGCTTCGGCCTGATGGGCGGCCTGGCGACCCTCTGCTACGCCCTGCTGGGCCTGCTGTTCGTGAACGTCTGGGCTTTGCCCCTGCTGGCGGGCAACGGCCTGGCCTATCTGATCAGCTTTTTTGTCTCCTATCTGGGCCAGAGCCTCTGGACATTCCAGGCCAGGGGCGGCCACCGGGCCATGCTGCCGCGCTTCGCCGCCACCCAGGCCGTGGGCCTGGGGCTCAACTCCTGCATTGTCTGGCTGCTCGTCCACCTGGGCCTGGCCTATGAGTTTGCCATGCCCGTGGCCGTGGTGCTGGTTCCGGTCTTTGTCTACCTGCTCTGCAAATACTGGGTTTTCCGCCGGACGCGGGAGCTGGCCAGACCCGCCGCAACAACTCCGGAGGCAAAGAAGCCGTGAGCGCTCCCGCCGTGTCCGTGATCATGAACTGCCTGAACAGCGCCCGCGATCTGCGCGCGGCTCTGGACAGCCTTATGGCCCAGACCTTTGGGAATTTTGAAGTCATCTTCTGGGACAACGGCTCCACGGACGACAGCCCGGCCATTGCCCAAAGTTACGGCCCCAAGCTGCGTTATTTTCGCGGCGAAACCACCGTGCCCCTGGGCGCGGCGCGCAACCTGGCCCTGATGCGGGCGCGCGGCCGCTACCTGGCTTTTCTGGACTGCGACGATCTCTGGCGGCCGCGCAAGCTGGAAACGCAGGTGGCCCTGTTCGAGGCCGATCCCCGGGTGGGCCTGGTCTGTACGGATACGGAGATCTTTGACGGCAAGCGCGTGCTCAAGCGCCTTTTCGCCGAGACCCGGCCCGCGCGCGGCATGGTTTTCGGCGAGCTCATGGAGCGGCAGTGGATTTCCATGTCCTCGGCCGTGATCCGGCGCGAAGCCCTGGCCGGGCTGGCTGCGGACCCCGGCGCGTGGGACGGCGGCTGGTTTGACGAAAGCCTCAATGTCTGCGAGGAGGCCGACGTTTTTTACCGCATCGCCCATGACTGGGAGCTGGATTTCGTGGACGAGCCCCTGACCCTCTGGCGGGTGCACGGGGCAAACACCACCTTCCGCAAGTTCGGCCAATTCGCGGACGAAACCCTGCGCATTCTGGACAAACACCGCCGCCTCTATCCCGGCTATGACGCGGAGCACGCCGATCTGGCGGCCCTGCTGACCCGGCGGGCGGCCTTTCAGAAGGCCGTGGCCCTCTGGCGCGAGGGGCGCAATGCCGAGGCCCGCGCCTGCATCGCGCCCTGGCGGGACAGCTCGCGCAAGCATCGCCTGTTCTGGTGGGCCAGCTTTCTGCCCGGCTCTCTCTTCGACCTGGCGGCGCGGGCCTATTTCGCCCTGCCCTCCGGTCTGCGGCGCTGAAGGCGCCTCGCGCCTTTCCGTGTCACGCGCGTTTTAGCCATACCTCTTTTTTGTGTAATATCGCTTCCTTATTTGATGCGGCCCCGATAAACCTGTTGATTTATCCCACCGTTAGGATAGGGTTGAAACAGTGGGACGGCTGTACGGTCCCATCGTGCGGCGGCTTGCCTGACAAGCCGGGTTTGACCCCATGCCGCACGGTTGAGCCTTTCAACGTTGAAAGGCTCCAGAGACAAAAAGAGCGCGGCCATGAACGCCATTCGTCGGTTCTGCCTTTTCTGCGGAATATGCATGGGGATCGTTACGGTCTTCCTGCTGACCTGTGGACGGAACGCTCCGGCCCGATCCCTGGAGTTCGTAACGTCGCCGTTCATGACCTCCAGCGTTTTTCGAGCTCTTCCCGCCTTTTCCATTTCTTTTTCCTTCCGGCAACCGGAAGGAAAGCAGCGTCACCGCTCCGCATCCGCCGGACCGGAACCGGGATCGCTCGCCCGCGTTGCCGCCCGGCTTGTTTTTCCGTCCCGCTTTCTCGCGCGGATCGATTTTCCCCGCACCAATGAACATATTCCCGGTTTTCGTGAAATCCGGGGCATGTTGCCCTTTTCCCTCGCCCCTCCCGCCAGTCTTTCCTGAACCAGCTTTTCCCACACGCCACGGAACAGTGTGAATTTCGCGTTGATCTGTTCCGGCGGCCACGCACGCAATTGCAGTCTTCAGCCGTGGTTGACGATGTCGTCTTTGCCCGTATGCGCACACAAGTTCGCCTGCGGCTGAAGCTCCTGCGTCGCAACGGGTCAAGGCGGCTGACATTGAAATTGGACCCAATTTCAATGCAAAGCTGACCCGGTGGATATGTTGCGGAAGATGTTCCGGGCCCTTTGCGCAAGGGACCGGGCCGCCTTTCGCATGGGTTCTGTTCAAACAAGAGATGGGCAACATCTAACCGTTGAAGGAGCAAATATGGCCTGGACGCAAATTTACGACCCCGCCGGGGGCGCGCTTCTTTCCGCGCTGCTGGCCGGTATTCCTCTTTTTGCCCTCTTTTACATGCTGGCGGTGCGTCGCGCCAAAGGGCATTACGCCGCGGCCACGGCCGTGATCCTTTCTTTTTTGCTGGCGGTTCTGGTGTGGGGCATGCCTGTGGGCACGGCATTCAGTTCCCTGATCTACGGCGCGGCTTTCGGCCTCTTCCCCATCATCTGGATAGTGATCACCGCGGTCTGGGTCTACAACATGACCGTGGAATCGGGAGAATTCGAGCATATCAAGCAATCGCTGGCCCGTCTTACCGACGACCGGCGTTTGCAGGCCATTTTCATCGCTTTTGCCTTTGGTTCCTTCATTGAAGGCACGGCGGGCTTCGGCACGCCCGTGGCCATCACCGCCGCCATGCTGGTGGGCCTGGGCTTCCAGCCCCTGTACGCGGCGGGCATCTGCCTTATCGCCAATACCGCGCCCGTGGCCTTCGGCGCCATCGGCGTGCCCGTCATCGTGGCCGGGCAGGTTTCAGGCTTCTCGGATCTGACCATCAGCCAGATCGTCGGCAGGCAGCTGCCCTTCCTTTCCGTCATCGTGCCGCTCTGGCTCTGCGTGGTCATGTGCGGCTTCCGGCGCGCCATGGAAGTGCTGCCCGCCATTGCCGTGGCCGGGATCAGCTTCGCCGCCTCGCAGTTCCTCTTCTCCAACTTCCACGGCCCGACCTTGCCCGACATCATGTCGGCGCTCATCACCATCGTGGCCCTGGTCCTGCTGCTGCGGGTCTGGAAGCCCGCCCGGATCTGGCGTTTCGCGGGCGAATCAGCCTCCGTGCTGGAAGGGGCCCCGCCGTCGGCCGGTGTTGTGCTGCGGGCCTGGGGGCCGTACATCATTCTGGCCGTCATGGTCTTTCTGTGGGGCCTGCCGCAGTTCAAGAACCTGCTGAATGCCATCCCCGGCGCGGTGGTCACCTTCGCCTGGCCCGGCCTAGACGGCATGGTGCACAAGGCGGCGCCCATTCTGGCCGCGGGCAAGGACCCCAATTATCCGGCCATGTTCACTTTCAACTGGCTTTCGGCGGGCGGTACGGCCATTCTGCTGGCCGGTTTCTTCTCCGTGCCCTTCATGCCCGGCTATTCCTTCGGCAAGGCCGTGGCCTGCTTCGCGCGCACGGCCGTGCAGCTGCGCTTCCCCATTCTGACCATTGCCATGATTCTGGGCCTGGCCTATCTCATGAACTATTCGGGCATGAGCTCCACTCTGGGCATCGCCTTTACCCTGACCGGCTCGCTCTTCCCGCTCTTCTCGCCGCTTCTGGGCTGGCTGGGCGTGTTCCTGACCGGCTCGGACACCTCCTCCAACGCGCTCTTCTGCGGCATGCAGCGTTCCACGGCCGAAGTGGTGGGCATGGACCCGCATCTGGCCGTGGCGGCCAACTCCTCGGGCGGCGTTACGGGCAAGATGATTTCGCCCCAGTCCATCAGCGTGGCCACAGCGGCCACCAACCTGGTGGGACAGGAGGGCAACCTCTTCCGTTTCACTCTCGGCCACAGCGTCGCCATGACCCTGTTCATCTGCGTCCTGACGTACTTGCAGTCCGGGGTGCTGCACTGGATGCTGCCCTGACCTGCTGATACAACTATAAAAGAAGAGCGCCGTTCCTGGGGAGCGGCGCTCTTCCTTTGCCATCCGGACGAAAACTTCCCGCTGCGCGGGAGGTCCCACCCGCTTAACTGTTTTTCAGTTCCTGGATCAGGCGGGTCAGACCCTGGGCCTGGCTTGCCAGCTCCTCAACGGCCGTGGCCGCTTCGGTCATGACAACGGCGGTTTCCCTGGCCCTGTCGTTGACCAGGATGATGGACTGGTTGATTTCCTGACTGGTCGCGGACTGTTCCTCGCTGGCCGCGGCAATGGCGTGGACCTGGTCGGCCGTGGACTCCACGGTGGCCACGATCTCCTGCAGGGCCCTGCCGGAATCATTGGCCAAGCCCGTGGCCTGCCCGATCTGGTTCACGGCGCCGTCCACGGCCTCCATGCTCTTGGCCGTGCTTTCCTGGATGGCCTTGATGGCGCTGCTCACGTCGTTGGTGGAAGCCATGGTTTTTTCGGCCAGCTTGCGCACTTCGTCGGCTACCACGGCGAAACCGCGCCCGGCCTCGCCCGCGCGGGCCGCTTCAATGGCCGCGTTCAGGGCCAGCAGGTTGGTCTGGTCCGCAATGTCCGAGATGACGTTCATGATCTGGGTAATGGCTTGGGCGTGCTCACTGAGCTGGGCCATGTCGTCCTTGATCGTGATGGACATCCGATGCACTTCTTCAATGCTCCGCACGGCCTTTTCCACAATGCCCGCGCCGGCTTCGGCCTTCTCTCTGGTTTCCCCCGAGGCGGATTCAGCCGCGCCGGCGTTGCGGGCCACATCCTGCACGGTGGCGTCCATTTCATTGATGGCCGCGGCCGCTTCGGAGAGGCGCTGGGCGGATTCCGCCGCGCCCTTGTCGGCCTGCTCGATCTGGGCCGAAAGCTGGGTGGATGCCGAGGAAAGCACATTGCCCATGGCTTCCAGTTTGTCGGCGGCCGCCAGCATGGCCTCGGTCTTGGCCTGGGCGTTTTTGCCGGCGGCCTCGGCCTGCCGCATGGCCGCCTGGGCATTGCGCGACTGTTCCTCGGCTTCATGCGATTGCCGCTCGGCTTCGCTGATTTTCTCGTTCAGCGCGTCCACCATGCTGTCCAGAGCCACGGAGAGCTGACCGATTTCATCCTTCCTGCGCAGACCCAAGCGCTGGTCCAGCCGGCCACCGGCCACCGCGCGGGCGAAGCGCAGGGCCTGACCCACCGGGGTCGTGATGCCTCGGGTGAGCGCAAGGCCGATCAACAGGCCCGCGAGCAGGGCAGCGACGCTGACCGTGTAAATCAGGGTGATGGCGCTGTTGACCTCATCGTCCGTGGTGCCGATGGCCGTGGTCTGCAGTCGGTCGCCGGCTCCGGCGATGCCTCGGGCGGCGCTGATGCCTTCCTCACTGGCCTGGTTGCACTGCGCGTTGAGTGCGTCGATGCGTTCCCAGGTCTGCAGGGTTTTGCCCTGTGCATCACGGTATTCCTCAATATGAGCGCGCAGATTCTTCAGGTGATCCTGCAGCTCGGCACTTCTGATCCGGGGCAAAAGTTCGTCCACCTGCGTGAGCAGCGCGGGGAAAAGCCGGGGCAGATTGTCTTTGGCGTAGTCCCGGCTGTTTTCGGCCATGCCGCGCAACATATTGATGCGCAGGTTGTTGATGGCGTTCATGATGCGCTGACCGGCCTGGACCAAGGGCAGGGCTCTGGTGGCTTCCGCGTTGTTCTGGTCCTCCATGAATCGGTTGAGCACGGTATTCATCTGCACCATATAGTCCTGTGTTTCACGCAGGAGCTTCGCGCCGGTCTTGTTCATGTCGTTGCGCAGGACCACCAGGCTCTCTTGGGCCGTATGCGTTTCGAGCAGGGATTTTTTCAGATTTTCAAAGGCCGCGCGACCTGCCGCTGTCTTGCCCGTGTCCGGGATGACGGGATTGGCCTTGAGGTGCGCCGCCAACTTGGTCAGGCTCTGGTCGGTCTGGTCAAGCAGGCGCCGCACGTTATCCCAGGCTTCGGCCTTGCCGTTCTGGTAGGCGAGCATCTGGCCGGGAATGGCGGTCACCTGCTGGTCCAGGCTGTTGGCGAGTTGTTGCAGGGGCGCGAATGCCATTTTGATATTGGTGGTTTCTTCATCCACTGTTTCCATCACGTTCAGCGACACGGCGCTGATGACCACGGCCAGCAGCAGAATAAGGCCGATGCCCATGGCCATTTTTTGCCAGATTTTCAGATTTTCCATACGGTCCGCCCTTTGCCTTCTCCAGAGGCTCTCGCAAGTTTCACCACAGAAACGGTGTTGACCGTCGCGCCCCGGCTGTCGTTTTTCAGTGGCCTTGTCGTGGCGTAGCGGATGATGCCTTATGAAAGTGGAAGATACTCTCATTTTCGGCTGGAGGGAGAAAAAAATTAGGGGAAAAGGCTGTTTTTTATCTTTGAATGGAGTTAAAAATATATATGAAGGTATAATAATCTATATTATTATATAATTAGCATGATACTATTTATAGTAATTTTATATTACAAGAATTTTTTACACACACACACACACTCTCTCTCTCTCTCTCTCTCTCTCTCTCTCTCTCTCTCTCGCTCTCTCTCTCGATGGGAATTACAGAAAAATTTTATGAAATTCGCAATATATGATTATGAAAAACATTCATTATTAATTATTATACGTTATAGTATGCGAATCAATACTATTTATAAAAATGTGTTTAGCCGCTAGAGCAAAGTAATTTCTCAAAGTTACTTTGCTCTAGCGGCTGCGAAAGCGGGCGCCCGCGTCTGGCACTAGCCGTTGGCGAGCGTGTTACGGATAAAGGGAGCAATGATGGGCCACGTTCCAGCCGCTGGCTGAGGGGAGTGTCAACGTTGAGAATGTTATTTCTCAACGTTAATCCGCTCTAAAAGAAAGGGCAGCCTCCTTGGAGGCTGCCTCAGTATGGAAAAATCCTGCGTCGGGTTTCTTTTCAGAGTCCGTGGCGCAACGGCTGAGCTACTCGTCGCCCACCTTGAGGGCCGCCAGAAAGGCTTCCTGCGGCAATTCCACATTGCCCATGCGCTTCATGCGCTTTTTGCCTTCCTTCTGTTTTTCCAGCAGCTTGCGTTTGCGGGTGATGTCGCCGCCGTAGCATTTGGCGGTCACGTCCTTGCGAAAGGCCGAGACCGTTTCGCGGGCGATGATCTTCTGGCCGATAGCCGCCTGAATAGCCACCTGGAAGAGCTGGCGCGGAATGGTGCGCTTGAGCTTGAGGGCCAGGGAACGGCCGTAGACATAGGCCTTGTCCCGGTGCACGATGACGGCCAGAGCGTCCACGGGTTCGCTGTTCAGCAGAATGTCCAGCCGCACCAGGTCGGACTCGCGGTAGTCGATGGGCTGATAGTCCATGGAGGCGTAGCCGCGCGTGGCGGACTTGAGACGGTCGAAAAAGTCGTAGACGATTTCGGCAAAGGGCATCTCATAGGTCACCACCACCCGGTTGGCGGCCAGATAGTGCAGGTTTTTCTGCGTGCCGCGCTTTTCCTCGCAGAGCTTCATGACGTTGCCCACGTATTCATTGGGCACATGGATGTCCATGCTCACATAGGGCTCGTACAGGGCGCGGGTCTTGGTCGGGTCCGGCAAATGGCTGGGGTTGTCGATTTCCAGGGTTTTGCCGTCCACGGTGTCCACTTTGTAGACCACCGAGGGCGCGGTGGCGATGAGGCCCACCTCGAATTCGCGTTCCAGGCGCTCCTGAATGATCTCCATGTGCAGCAGGCCCAGGAAGCCGCAGCGGAAGCCGAAGCCCAGAGCCTGGGAGGTTTCCGGCTCAAAGCTGAAGGCCGCGTCGTTGAGCTGGAGTTTTTCCAGTGCGGCCTTGAGGTTTTCATAGTCGTCGGATTCCGTGGGGTAGAGCCCGCAGAAGACCATGGGCTTCACTTCCTTGAAACCGGGCACGGGTACGGCGGCCGGATTGTCGGCCAGAGTGATGGTGTCGCCCACGCGGGCGTCGCCCAGTTCCTTGATGGAGCCGCACAAAAAGCCCACTTCACCGGCGGTCAGCTCGCGCACATCCGCGGCCTCGGGCGAGAAGACGCCCAGACGCAGCACCTCGTATTCCTTGCCGGTGCTCATGAGGCGGATGGTGTCGCCCAGGCGCACCGCGCCGTCCACCACCCGGAAGAGCGTCACCACGCCCTGGTAGCTGTCGTACCAGGAGTCGAAAATCAGGGCCTTGAGCGGCGCGTCCGGGTTGCCCCTGGGAGCGGGCAGGCGCTTCACAATGGCTTCCAGCACCGCGTCCACGCCCATGCCTGTCTTGGCCGACACGGGCAGGGCCTCGGAGCAGTCCAGGCCGATGCTTTCTTCGATTTCAGCCTTGACCCGCTCCACTTCGGCGCTGGGCAGGTCGATCTTGTTCAGCACCGGGATGATTTCGTGGTCGTGGTCCAGGGCCAGGTAGACGTTGGCCAGGGTCTGGGCCTCCACGCCCTGGGTGGCGTCCACCACCAGCAGCGCACCCTCGCAGGCGGCCAGGGAGCGCGAAACCTCATAGTTGAAGTCCACATGGCCGGGCGTGTCGATGAGATTGAGCTCATACTCCTTGCCGTCGGCCGCCACATAGGGAATACGCACGGTCTGGGCTTTGATGGTGATGCCGCGTTCCCGCTCCAGATCCATTCTGTCCAGATACTGCTGCCGGGCCTCACGCGCGCTGACCACCCGCGTGAGTTCCAGAATGCGGTCGGCCAGGGTGGATTTGCCGTGGTCAATATGGGCGATGATGCAAAAATTGCGGATGCGATCCTGTGTGGGCATAGTTTATCCTGCAAGGGCTGGGAGTATGAAAACAGAATATTTTAGGCGAAAAGTTGCGCGAAGTCCATGACCGGCGCGGCACCTGGTAGAGCGGCATTTTTCGGGTTCATACTGTTGCCGGTCTGTGATGTGGCGGATAGGCGATGCACGTTCAAGCGCAAAATTTTGTAAAAAGAAGAGCCGGAGGCAATGCCTCCGGCTCTTTATGCATCTAAGGCAATGTACGTCAGCGCAGTTGCGCCACCTGCAGGCGCGTGACCGCGCGTTGCAGGGCGGCCTCGGCCCGCGTCTCGTCCAGGCTGTCGTCGTGCGCGGACAGGCGTTTTTCGGCCCGTTCCTTGGCGGCTTGAGCTCTGGCGGTGTCAATGTCCGTGGCCAGTTCCGCGGATTCGGCAAGCACGCTCAGCACGTTATTGTTCACGTCGGCAAAGCCGCCGGAAATGAAGACGTTCTCATCCTTGCCGTTGACCCGATAGCGCAGATCGCCGATTTTCAGGGCCGAGAGCATGGAGACGTGCTGCGGCAGCACCCCGAATTCGCCTTCCACCCCGGGGCAGACAGCCATTTCCACCTCGGCGCTGACCACGGTTTTGTCCGGCGTCACCACTTCCAGTTGCAGCGTGCCCATAGTCACTCCTTACGCTCCTGATGTCCCGATACCCGGACATGCAAACCATTTTACACCGGCACGTCCTGAAAATTTCCAGGTGCGCTCACAAAATACATTTTGTTCCCTGGGCCGCGCCCGACCGGACGCGGCCCAAGGGGCAAAAGGCGCGTTTTGCGGCGCCCCTTAGTTTTTCTCTTGCAGCTTGCGCTGCTCATACTTGGCCACGGCCTGCTCAATACCGCCGAGCATGTAGAAGTCGCCTTCGGCCAGGTGGTCATACTCGCCGTCCAGGATGCCCTTGAAGCCCTTGATGGTGTCTTCCAGCTTCACATACTGGCCGGGGGTACCCGTGAAGGTTTCGGCCACGTGGAAGGGCTGGGAGAGGAAGCGCTGGATGCGCCGGGCGCGGGCCACGGTGAGCTTGTCCTCGTCCGAGAGTTCGTCCATGCCCAGGATGGCGATGATGTCCTGCAGTTCCTTGTACTTCTGCAGCACCATCTGCACCCGCCGGGCCACGCTGTAATGCTCTTCGCCCACCACATTGGGGTCAAGGATGCGCGAGGTGGAGTCCAGCGGGTCCACGGCCGGGTAGATGCCCAGTTCCGCGATCTGGCGGGAAAGCACCAGGGTGCCGTCCAGATGCGAGAAGGTCGTGGCCGGGGCCGGGTCGGTCAAGTCGTCGGCGGGCACGTACACGGCCTGCACCGAGGTGATCGAACCCGAGTTGGTGGAGGTGATGCGTTCCTGCAGAGCGCCCAGGTCCGTGCCGAGGGTGGGCTGATAGCCCACGGCCGACGGCATGCGGCCCAGCAGGGCGGACACTTCCGAACCCGCCTGGGTGAAACGGAAGATATTGTCGATGAACAGCAGCACGTCCTGGTGCTCTTCGTCACGGAAGTATTCGGCGCAGGCCAGAGCCGTGAGGGCCACGCGCGCGCGGGCTCCCGGAGGCTCGTTCATCTGGCCGTAGACAAGCGTGGCGCGTTCCAGAACGCCTGCTTCCTTGAGCTCGTTGTACAGGTCGTTGCCCTCACGGGTGCGCTCGCCCACACCGGCGAACACCGAGGAGCCGCCGTGCTGTTTGGCGATGTTGTTGATCATCTCCATGAGGATAACAGTCTTGCCCACGCCGGCGCCGCCGAAGAGGCCCATCTTGCCGCCCTTGGGGAAGGGAACGAGCAGGTCCACGACCTTGATGCCGGTTTCCAGCAGTTCCACCTTGGTGTTCTGGTCCGTGAACCCGGGAGCGGGACGGTGGATGGGGTAGTACTTTTCGGCATTGACCGGGCCCAGTTCGTCCACCGGACGGCCGATGACGTTGAGGATGCGGCCCACCGCGGCTTTGCCCACGGGCACCATAATGGGCTGGCCCGTGTCCACCACGTCCATGCCGCGCACCAGACCTTCGGTGGCGTCCATGGCGATGGTGCGCACGACGTTGTCGCCCAAGTGCTGCGCCACTTCACAGATCAGATCCGGAGCGTCGCTGTTGTTCGGGTTTTTTATCTCCAGGGCGGTGAAGATATCCGGCAGGTTGCCGTCGCTGAACTCAACGTCCACCACGGCGCCGATAACCTGAACGACTTTACCGATGTTTTTGCTCATGTTTGGGCTCCTTAACCGTTCAGCGCTTCCGCGCCGCCGACGATGTCGATGAGTTCGCTGGTAATGGAAGCCTGCCGCGTCTTGTTGTAGAGCAGGGTCAGCATGTTGATCATCTCGTTGCAGTTGCGCGTGGCGTTATCCATGGCGGCCATGCGGGCGGCGTGCTCGCTGGCCGAGGTGTCCAGAAGGCCACGGTAGACCTGCACTTTGACGTAGCGCGGCAGAAGTTCCGCCAGCAGCTTTTCCTCATGCGGCTCGTACACATACTCGCAACGGGCTTCACCGGCCTCCTCAGCGATTTCTTCGGCCTCCGGCGTCTTCAACGGCAGCAGGCAGAGCGTGCGCGGCGGCTGGTGTCCCATGGACTCGAATTCGCCGTACACCAGCCAGACTTCGTCAAAGGCCAGGGTTTCATAGCCGTGAATGACCTCCTGGGCCACGGAGCTGGCCAGGGCGAAGTCAATGCTGCCCATGCGGTCGCCATAGGAGGAGAGCATGGCGTAATCGCTTTTGCGTACCGTGTCGCGGCCCTTGCGGCCCACGCAGGCGAAACTGACCTGCATGCCGGCCGCTGTTTTCTCCTTGGCGAGCTTCAGGGCGGCACTGATGATGTTGCCGTTGAAGCTGCCGCACAGGCCGCGGTCCGAGGTGACCATGACGATGGCGCAGTTTTTCTTTTCCTCATGCTCGGCCAGCAGGGGGTGGGCGTTGCCCTCCACCTTGCGCGACAGTTCGCCGAGCACCTGGCGGTATTTGGCCGCGTAGGGTCTGAAGCGCTCGATACGGGCCTGGGCGCCGCGCAGCTTGGCCGAGGCCACCATATTCATGGCCTTGGTGATCTGCTTGGTTTTGCCGACCCCTACGATCTTCATTTTTACGTCTTTGAGTGAAGGCATGCTAGGTCTCCCGTTTGGCGGCCTTAGGCCTGCCAGCCCTGCTTGAAGGCGGCAACGGCTTCGGTGAGCGCGCTTTCCACAGCCTCGTCAATGACTTTTTTGTCTTTAATGGCGTCCAGCACGTCCTTCCTGGTGTCGCGCAGGAAGGTCAGCATCTCGGTTTCAAAGCGGCGGACCTGATCCACCGGCACGTCGTCCATGTGGCCGCGTGTGGCGGCCCAGATGGAAGCCACCTGTTCCTGGGCGGGCATGGGCTGGTACTGGGGCTGCTTGAGCAGCTCCACCAGGCGCGCGCCGCGGTCCAGCTTGGCCTTGGTGCCCTTGTCCAGATCCGAGCCGAACTGGGCGAAAGCCGCCAGCTCGCGGTACTGGGCGAGGTCCAGGCGCATGGTGCCCGCCACCTGTTTCATGGCCTTGATCTGGGCCGCGCCGCCCACGCGGGACACGGAAAGGCCCACGTTGATGGCCGGACGCACACCGGCGTTGAACAGATTCGGCTCCAGGTAAACCTGACCGTCGGTGATGGAGATCACGTTGGTCGGAATGTAGGCGGAGACGTCGCCGGCCTGGGTTTCAATGATCGGCAGAGCCGTCAGGGAACCGGCGCCCAAGCTGTCGTTGACCTTGGCCGCGCGTTCCAGCAGGCGCGAGTGCAGGTAGAAGACGTCGCCGGGGAAAGCTTCACGTCCGGGCGGGCGACGGAGCAGCAGGGACATCTGGCGGTAAGCCACGGCCTGCTTGGAAAGGTCGTCGTAAATGATCAGGGCGTGCTTGCCGCCGTCACGGTAGTACTCGGCCATGGTGCAGCCGGTGTAGGCCGCGATGTACTGCAGCGGGGCCGGGTCGGAGGCCGTGGCCGAAATGATGGTGGTGTACTCCAGCGCGCCGTACTTGCGAAGCGTGTCGGCCACCAGCGCCACCGAAGCCTTCTTCTGGCCGATAGCCACGTAGAAACAGTGGATGTCGGTCTCTTTCTGGGCCAGGATGGCGTCGAGACACACGGCGGTTTTACCGGTCTGGCGGTCGCCGATGATCAGCTCGCGCTGGCCGCGCCCGATGGGCGTCATGGCGTCGATGGCTTTCAGGCCCGTGGGCATGGGCTCATGCACGCTTTTGCGGGCGATGATGCCGGGGGCCTTGATTTCCACAGGACGCACTTCCGTGGCTTCGATGGGTCCGAGACCGTCGATGGGCTCACCCAGGGGGTTGAGCACGCGGCCCATGACCTTGTCGCCCACGGGCACGGAGAAGATCTTGCCGGTACGCTTGACCGGGTCGCCTTCCTTGATGCCCACGTCCGAACCGAGCAGGGCGACGCCCACGTTGTCCTCTTCGAGGTTGAGCACCATACCCATGACGCCGCCGGGGAATTCCAGCAGTTCCATGGACATGGCGTTCTGCACTCCGTGGACGCGGGCGATGCCGTCACCGACGTAGAGGACGGTGCCGGTTTCGCTCATTTCCACGCGCTGCTCGTAGTTTTGGATTTGATCCTCAATGATCTTGCTTATCTCTTCCGCTTTGATCTGCATGTGCTATTCACCCCTCTTGAAAGTCTCCCGCAGGATCCCCAATTGTGCGCGCAGACTTGCGTCCAGCACCCGATCTCCCATGTTGAGCACCATACCCCCAAGGATGTCTTTGTCCACGGCGAAGGTCAGCTCAATGTCGGCGCCGCTTTTTTCCTGCAGCGCGGCCTTGAGCTCAGCCTGTTTGGCGGCGGAAAGTTTCACGGCGGTGGTCAGCCGTCCGCGGATCACGCCTTTGGCCTCATCCAGCAGTTTGCCGTACCAGTTGGCGATCTCGCGCAGGAAGGCCAGGCGTTCCTTGTCGGCCAACAGGAAACAGAAGTTGCGCATGATCTGGTCGGCTTTGAGCTTGTCCAGCAGTTTGCCCATGACCGCCTTTTTCTCTTCCACGCTGATGACCGGACTTTTCAGGGTCATGTCCAGTCCCGGCGCGGCGGCGATCATCCCACCCAGGGTCGCGAGGCAATCCCCGTGCCGGGTGAGGGCGTCGTCCCCTTCCTTACGGCTCAACGCAAAGATGGCGTTGGCGTATCTGCGTGCAACCACGGTGTCAGTCAATGGAGCACCACCTTGTTAAGGGAGTTGGCGATAAGTTTGTCGTGTTCGCCGTCGCCCAGCTTGTCGCGCAGGGCTTTTTCGGCCGCGCCCACGATTTCGTCGGCAAGGGCGGCGCGCACTTCAGCCAGCACGGAGCGCCCTTCGTTCTCGGCGGTAAGGCGGGCCTGTTCCACGATCTGCTCGGCCTGGCGGCGCGCCTCTTCCATGATGCCCTGTTTGAGGTTTTCGGCCTGAACCCGGCTTTCTTCCAGGATGGCCTTGCGTTCCTCATCCAGGCGGGCAATGCGCGCTTCCACGGCGGCCAGATGCTCTCTGGCCTTGGCGCGGCGCTCTTCCAGGTCGTCCAGGGTGTCCCGGATCAACTGGCGGCGGCCCTTGAAGAACTTCTTGGCCAGCCCGCCCACGAAATACCAGAGGATGCCCGCGAAGATCACGAAGTTGAGCACGCGCCAGCCGAAATCGCCCCAGCGCGGCGCTGCGTGCCCGGCTTCAGCGGCGACTGCTTGCGTGGCGGCCACGGCAAAGACCAGCGCCAGCGGCAGGACAAGCCCGAAGTGTTTCCATTTGCTCAAAACACACCCCCTAAACGGTCTGAGAAATGATCCAAAGCGTGCCCGTGCGCCGGGCGCGACAGCCGGGCAACCCCGCAAAAGGGCGCCGGCGGGCCGCAGTGAAAAACCGGGATCAGCCCTTGATCAGGCGGTCGGCCAGGCGGGCGGAAAAATCACTCACCTGATTGCGCAGCTCGCTCAGCGTGGCCTCGGCCTGACCCCGCAGACTGCGGCGGGTGTCGGCCAGGATGTCGCGGGCGCTCTTCTGGGCCGTGCCCACGATGCCCTGCTGTTCCGTCAGGCCCGCGTTGCGGCCTTCCTCACGGGTAAGACCGGCGTCCTGACGGGCACGGGCCAGTTCGGCTTCGTAGTTGGCGAGGCGTTCGGCGGCCTGGGACTCAAAGCTGTCGGCTTCGCCGGCCAGGTTGTCCATGACGCCGTTGCGCTTTTTGATTATTTCGCGGATGGGTCGGATCAGGAGGATGTTGAGTACAAAGATGGCGATAAAGAAGTTCACCAACTGAAAGACCAGGGTGATATTGAGATCCAGCATGCCGCATCCTCCCTAAAAATGGCGGTGTGAAGGATTTGATACATAAAGCCCTTGCACCATAGCGCCACAGCCCTGTTATGTCAAAGGGTATTGGTGACAAATTTCGCAAAGTTCACAAAAAAGTTTGTCCGGAAAAGTGGAAAAAAGTCTGAAAAGGCGCGCGCAACAAGGCATTTCGGGCTGTGTGCCGAAAGGGGGCGAGCGGGCCTTTCAGGAGAGCCACCAGTCCTCGGGGCCGTACCCGGCCTCCGACAGCCAGCGGGCCGCCTCTTCGGCCGCGCCGTGGGCCGTGAGCGCGTTGAGGATGCGGCAGCGTCCCGGCCCTGGCAGGGCCGCGCGGGGCAAAACGGCTATGCCGCCCGGACGGTTGCCTATTTTGCGGGGATCAATGTCGATATAGGCCGCGGGCCGCACGCCGAGTCGCCGGAGCGGGGCCAGCCGCCGCCGGGCCACGCGTCCGGCGCCCAGCACCCAGACCTCGGGGTGGAAAGGATTGCTGCGAGCCAGTTCGCGGGCCAGCCAGAGGGCGCGCAGCTCATTGCAGGCCGCTTCGCGGTAGCGGGCGTCGGCGCGGGTGGCCCGTCCGGGCGGGTCGTTCCAGGTCAGGAGGCGCAGCGGCAATTTTTCCAGGCGCGCGCCCGCATCCAGCCAGCGCAGCCAGAGTTCCCAGTCCTCGGCAAAATCGCCGTCCGCGTAGCCTCCCCAGCGTTCCACGGCCGCGCGCCGGAACATGACCGAGGGATGGCAGACCGGCGTATCCCGGAAGCGGTTGCGGGCGATATCCTCTGATGAGCGCAGGCTGTTCTGCCAGTCCACGAAATGGGCGAAGCCCCCGGCCCGGACCGCGTCGCCGCCGAAATCCACCATACCGGCTGAAAGGTGCAGGCCGGGATCGGCGTCCAGATGCGCAACCTGTCGGGCCAGGCGTTCCGGATGGGTCGTGTCGTCGGCGTCCATGCGGGCCAGATAACGGCCCCGCGCCGCCGCCAGTCCGGCATTGAGCGTTGCGGCGATGCCCTGGTGGGGACGGCGGAGCACGCGCAGCCGGGGTTCGCGCCGGGCCGCGGCTTCCAGCAGGGCGGGGCTGTGGTCCGTGGATCCGTCGTCCACGGCCAGCACTTCAAAGGGCGGCAGAGGCGCGCCCGGCGCGGGACGCTGGGCCCAAAGGCTGCTCAAGGCCGCCCCCAGGCCGGAAGCGGCGTTGTACACAGGCAGGATGACGGAGACAAGCGGCGCGGCGGCGCTGGACATGCGGCGGGTCGCCTTCAGTTCCGGCCCAGGAGACGTAACGCCTCGACGCAGACGATGGCCGGTTCCGCCGTGGCGTCCAGGATATGGTGGGCGGCGTCTTCATAGAGTGGGCGGCGCTCGTCCAGAACCAGCTGCATTTCTTCGGCAATGCCCAGTCCGGTCAGGGAGGGGCGCTGTTCGGCCAGGGGATCGCGGGCCAGGCGCCGGGCCAGGGCTTCCGCCGGGGCGGCCAGATAGAAAACCGTACCCTGGGCGCGCATGAAACGACGGTTTTCCGGATCCAGAACCATGCCGCCGCCTGTGGCGATGACCGCGCCGCCCTGGGCGTGCAGGGCGGCCACTTCGCGCAGGACCGCGCTTTCACGGGCCCGGAAGCCCGGCCAGCCTTCGGCGGACACCACCTCGGCCACGGAGCGGCCCAGTCGCTCGCGCAAATGCCGGTCCGTGTCCACAAAAGCACAATCAAGCAGGCGGGCCAGTTCCAGGCCTACCGTTGTTTTGCCCGCCGCGCGGGCTCCCACCAGAAAAATCGCCGCCATGCGGGCTCCTTTGCACCGAAATTTTCAGGGGCGCTCCCCCAGCGTCTCGTCATGACGTGACGACACGCGTCACAAAATCCGCACGCCGCCTTCCTCCACCAGAACGGTGTATTCCCAGCGCACGCCGCCCCAGGCGGAGTAATACAGGCCCGGTTCCACCGTGACCACCATGCCCGGCTCCAGCACCCCTTCGGCGCGCGGGGACAGGCTGGGGGCTTCGTGGGTTTCCAGGCCCACGCCGTGGCCCAGGCCGTGGGTGAAAGCCTCCGCGACCCCGGCCTTTTCAAAGACCGCGCGGGCCAGGGCATAGACTTCGCGCAGGGGCAGGCCGGGCCGCATTTTTTTCAGGGCCGCTTCCTGGGCCTCGCGCACCAGGGCCAGGGTGCGCCTGAACTCCGGCGCGGGCGCGTCGCCCGCCCAGAACGTGCGGGTCTGGTCCGAACAATACGCGTCTACCCGGCACCCCACGTCGATGAGCACCGGGCAGTTCTCCGTGACCGCGTCCTCGCCGGGGATGGCGTGGGGCAGGGCTGCGTTGCGGCCCACGGCCACGATATTGGCAAAGGCCAGTTCCCCGGCCCCGTTCTCGCGGAAAAAGCGCTCAATGGCCCAGCTCAGTTCTTTTTCAGTCCTGCCCGGTTCCAGTTGACCCTCCACCCATTGCAAGAGCTTGTGATTGAGGGCGAAAGAACGTTCCAGCGCCGCGATTTCGCAGGGCTCCTTGATCCGGCGCAAGTGCTCCACCAAGCCGTCGGCGGCTTCAAACCGAGGGCCGGCCCCGGCCTGGTCCAGTGCCCGGGCAAAGGCAAGGCTGACGCCCCGCGCCTCCAGGCCCACGCGCCCGCCGCAGCGCCGCAGCAGGCTGTGCAGGTCTTTGGCGGCGTCGCCGCCGTAGATAAAGATGCGTTCCTGATCCCAGAGCCGGGCCGCAGCATCCAGATAGCGGGCGTCGGTAGCCAGCCAGTCCCGGCCGTCGGCCGTGACGATCAGTCGGCCCGCGCTTTCATTGCACTGCGGATCGTGCAGTTCAAAACCTGAAAGATAAAAACGGTTGGCCGCCTGGCTGACCAGCAGGGCGTCCAAGCCTCTGGCGCGCATGGCCCGGCGCAGACGTTCGCGGCGGGCGGCGTATATGGCTTGCATGGCGTATCTCCTGTTCCTGGTGGGGAACGGGGCTTATGCTACAGCGTCGGGCCGCGCATGAAAAGCCCCGCGCCGGGATCGGGCCGGGGCAATCTCATGAACGGGATGAGCATTGTTGTCCCGGAGCGAAAGAGAAGAGTATGCCTGCGTCAGCCTTCCTGTCACTTTACGGTTATTTTACAAAATTCGTCTTTCCCGCGCGGGCGCCGCTGCCTTGCCGCACGAAAAAACCGCCGATTTTGCAAAATTCCCGCAAAATCAGCCCCCGCCCTCTTGCCGACTGTGTCGTCTGAGTTCGCGGAAACAAGCAAGGAAGACCCGCTTTACGAATATCCGACGGCTGAAACAGCCATTCGATTGTCTTGGGAGGCCGCGCGAGCCTCGGTTGACCGTCCCGGCAAGTGGGTTTATAGAACAGAGCATGTCCCAGCCGCGTTCTTCATTGCTCACGGTGCTGGATCTGGTGCCCTTCGGCCAGACCGGCCAGGAAAGCCGCTTCTTCGCCCTGCGCCTGACCCATCCCGAATGGGAGCAGTGGCGTCCCGGCCAGTTCGTCATGGTCCGGCCCACCTCGTTCGGCCTGGAAATTCCCTGGGCTCGTCCCTTGGGCATCTGCCACATGACCGCCCGTCACATGATCTGTTTTTTCCAGGTTCAGGGGCGCGGCACCCGGCGCATGGCCGAGCTCAAGGCCGGCGATACGGTGCGGGTCTGGGGGCCCTTGGGCAACAGCTTTGCCGTGGAGCCGGACACGCCTACCCTGCTGCTGGCCGGGGGCATGGGCATCGTCCCCTTTGTGGGTTACGTCAATGAGCATCCCAAACCCTGGAATGTGACCATGCTCTTCGGCCACCGCGAGCCCATCAGCTGCTATCCGGTGGACAGCATCAACGAGCATGTGCCTCTGGACAGCCTGCGCGAGCATACGTCCGGCGATCTGGACAATTTCATTTTTTCCCTGCAGGAGCGCATGCGCGAATACGCCGAACAAAACGGCTTGGTGCTGGCCTGCGGGCCCCTGCCGTTTTTGCGCACTGTGCGAAAATTCGCCGGGGAACTGGGCGTGCGCACCCAGCTTTCGCTGGAAAACCGCATGGGCTGCGGCGTGGGTGCCTGTCTCGGCTGCGTGGTCCGCACCACGGATGCCTGGCCGGTGCCCGCCAAGCGCGGTGGCCTGATTCAGGTGTGCAATCAGGGGCCGGTGTTCTGGTCCCACCACATCGAATTGTAGGCGCAACTGCCTTTTGCCCGCTGGCTTTGTCAAACTTCGCTTTTTATTTCGGTCGAGTACCATAAAGAGTACACTCTCTCCGTAAAAAAGCTTGTTTTCCTTGCCAGCGAACAAAAACAGCCGCGCCGATCATGCCGACGCGGTTTGTTGCGTATGCCAGAATGGAACAAAACTGAAGCTCAAGCGTTTTTACAACCGGGAAACAGCATGGATCTTTCCGTCACCCTCAAGGGGCAAACCCACGATCTCAAATTGAAAAATCCGGTGCTCACGGCATCGGGCACCTTCGGCTACGGCGTGGAGTTCGCGCCTTACGGCGATCTGGCGGCCCTGGGCGGCATAGTGGTCAAGGGTCTGTCCCTCAAGCCGCGCGAGGGCAATCCCTGCCCGCGCATTGTGGAAACCACGGCGGGCATGCTCAATGCCGTGGGCCTGCAGAACGACGGGGTGGAGGTCTTCTGCCGGGACAAGCTGCCCCATCTGCCTTGGCGGGAAACGCCGATCATCGCCAATATGTACGCCACCTCCCCGGCGGAATTCGGGGAACTGGCCGCGCGTCTGGACGGCGAGGAAGGCGTGGCCGCGCTGGAAGTCAATGTTTCCTGCCCCAACGTCAAGGAGGGCGGCGTGCTCTTCGGCCAGGATCCCAAGCTGGCCGCCGCCGTCACCGCCGCCGTGCGCAAGGGCGCGCCGCGCAAGCATGTGATGGTCAAGCTCTCGCCCAATATCACGGACATCGCGCTCATGGCGCGCAGCGTGGAAGACGCGGGCGCGGACAGCGTTTCCTGCATCAACACCCTGCTGGGCATGGCCGTGGATCTGCGTACCCGGCGTCCGTCTCTGGCCAATGTGGTGGGCGGCCTGTCCGGCCCGGCCATCAAGCCCGTGGCCCTGCGTTGCGTCTGGCAGGCGGCACAGGCCGTGAAGATTCCGGTGGTGGGCATGGGCGGCATCGTCAGCGCCGAGGACGCGCTGGAATTCATCCTGGTGGGCGCGGCCGCCGTGCAGGTGGGCACGGCCAACTTCATGCGCCCGGACAGCGCTTTTGCCCTGGCGGCGGAACTGCCCGCGGCCTGCGAACGCCTGGGAGCGCGCTCGCCCGCCGAACTGCGCGGCGCGTTGCGCATGGACTAGGCCCATGGCCGTCAGCATCATTTCGGTTCGCTCCGAACAGGAGCTGACCACATTTGTGGACCTGCCCTGGACCGTCTACGCGGATCAGCCTCTCTGGGTGCCCCCTATCAAAAGCCAGGACCGCGAGCTGCTCACGCCCGGCGCGCACCCTTTCTGGGAGTCGGCCCGGCGCGAGCTGTTTCTGGCTTTGCGCGACGGGCTGCCTGTGGGGCGCATCGCGGCCATTGTGGACGAGAAGTACAATGCCTATGCCGGAGAGGCCTGCGGGGCCTTCGGCTTTTTCGAATGCCTGGACGATCCGGAGGCCGCCCACGCCCTGCTGGGCGAAGCCCGGAGCTGGCTGGCCGTCCAGGGCATGAGCTTCATGCGCGGGCCGCTGAACCCCTCCGCCAATTACACCTGCGGCCTGCTGGTGGACGGCTTCGACCTGCCCCCGGTGATCATGATGCCCTGGAATCCTCCCTATTATGCGGAACTGCTGGAAGGCTGGCATCTGCGCAAGGAACAGGATCTTTTCGCCTACCTCATTGAGCGCGATCGCCTGTCGCCGCCGGACTGGCTGCGGGAGGAAGTGGGCCGGCTCAAGGCCGAGGCCCGTTTTACCTGCCGCACGTCCAGCAAGGCCACACTGGCCGCCGACATCCGGGCCATGCTGGATATCTACCGCGAATCCTGGGCCAAAAACTGGGGCTTTTCGCCGCTTTCCGACGGCGAGGCCGAGCACCATGCCAAAGAGCTCAAAGGCATCCTGGATCCGGAATTTTTCGTGCTCTTCTTCCACAACGACGAACCCGCTGCGGGCATGGTGGCCCTGCCGGACATGAACCCCCTGCTCAAGCGCCTCAACGGCAAACTGGGTCTGTCCGCGCTCTGGCACTGGTGGCAGGCGCGGGAGGAAATCCGGGGCGGCTACCGCATCATGCTGTTCGGCATCAAGGAGGAGTTCCGCCTGCTGGGCCTGCCCCTGCTGCTGCTGGACTATATGCTGGAAAAAGCCCGCAACAAGCCGGATTTCCAGTGGGTGGAAGGCTCCTGGGTGCTGGAGGACAATGTGGCCGTGGACGACCTTATTGAGGATTTTTCGGGCCGGATCACCAAGCGCTACCGCATATACCGCCGGGAGATCAGCGTATGACCCGGCCCTCGGACGAACGCTTTTCCCCTCTGAGCGGCAAAAAGGTGCTGGTCACCGGCGGCACGGGCTTTGTGGGCCGTCATCTGCTGCCGCGCCTGCTGGCAGCGGGCGCGCACGTCACCTGCCTGACCCGCGCGGCCTCGCGCACCGGGCATCTGCCTGCGGATGTGGCCGTGGCGCGGGCTGATCTGCGCACGGGGGAGGGGCTGGCCGAAGCCCTGGCCGGGCAGGACGTGGTCATCCATATGGCGGCCCTGCTGTTCGGCCTGGGCTGGCAGGACTATCTGCGGGCCAACGCGCTGGCCGCGCGCGCTCTGGCCGTGGCGCTGGCCGACGTGGAGGCCGCGGCTCAAGGCTCCGGCAAGGGCTTGCCCGCGCGTTTCGTGCTGGTTTCCAGTCTGGCGGCCACCGGCCCTTCCGACTGCCCGCCCGGCGTGGCGGACAATGCCGTGCCCGCGCCGGTTTCCGCCTACGGCTGGTCCAAGCTGCTGGTGGAGCAGATTCTGGGCCGGGCCCTGGGGGACAGGCTGGTGACCCTGCGTCCGCCCATTATTTACGGCTCCGGCGACAAGGGCCTGCTGCCCGTGTTCAAGGGCGCGGCCAGGGGCTTTGCCGTGAGCCCCGGAGCGTTCCGCGATTTTCCCGTGTCCGCCGTGCACGCGCGGGACATGGCCCAGGCCGTGCTGCTCTGCTGCAAGGATACGGCGCGGGGCGTATACCATATCAACGACGGCGGCCTGTACAGCATGGCCCATTTCTGCCGCGTCATGGGCGCGGCCCTGGGCCGTCCCCGGTTGCGCGTGATTCACCTGCCTCTGCCCCTGATGGCCGTGACGGCGGGACTGGCCTCCAGCGGGGGACTATTGTGGGCGCGGCTGTCGCGCTGCCTGCCGAGCCGGGCCCCGCAACGCGCGCCCAACTGGAACCTGGACAAATACCGCGAGGCCCGGCAGGCGGGTTGGCTCTGCGACGCCGCCCGCATCCGGCGGGAGCTGGGCTACGAGCCCCGGGTCAGTCTGGCCGAGGGCATGGCCGAGGCCGTGGAAGGCTACCGGCGCGAGGGGTGGCTGTGAAGATAACCATTCAGGAACTTTCCAAATCATTCGGCGGCCGGGACATCTTCAGCAATTTTTCGCTGGAGGTGGATTCCGGCGTACGGCTCTGCGTCTGCGGCCCCAACGGCACGGGCAAATCCACCCTGCTGCGCCTGCTGGCCGGGGTGGAGTCCGCCGACGGGGGCCGGGTGCTTTTGCCCAAGGGCTGCCGTCTGGGTTTTGTGGAGCAGGAGTTGTCCGGGGAAGCCCTGGACACGCCCCTGCTGACCTACGTGCTGGACGTGCTCCACGACTGGAACGACTTCTGGGCCGAGTGGGAGCAGGCGGCCGAATCCGGCGACGAAAGCCGCCTGACCGCGCTCATGCACCGCCAGAGCGAACTGGAAGCCACATACGGCTATAATCCCGAGCACCGGGCCAAGGCCGTGCTGTCCGGGCTGGGCTTTTCCGAGGCCAAGTGGGGGCGCACCCTGCGGGAGCTGTCCGGCGGCTGGCGCGAACGGGCCAAGCTGGCCCGCGTGCTCACGGCCGGGGCCGACGTGCTGTTGCTGGACGAGCCCACCAACCACCTGGACATGGAAGCCGTGGAGTGGCTTGAGTCTTTTCTGCTGGACTTTAAGGGCGCGCTGGTCTTTGTGGCCCACGACCGCATGTTCATGGACAATGTGGGCACCCATGTGCTCTATCTGGGCTTGTCCCGTCCGGTATTCCGCAAGGCCACCTACACCCAGTTTCTGGCGTTGCAGGAGGAATACAACGCCCAGCGCGAGCGCGAGGCCCGCGCCCTCCAGGACGAGATCAACCGTAAAATGGCTTTTGTGGAACGCTTCCGGGCCAAGGCCACCAAGGCCCGCCAGGCCGGTTCGCGCCAGAAGATGGCCAAGAAGCTGGAAAAGGAGCTGGAGGATTACCGGCCCGAGCCGAAGCGCAAGGAGCTCAATTTCAGCTGGCCCGAGGCCCCGCACTCGGAAAAGATCGTGCTGGCCGCCGCTGATCTGGCCTTTCATTTTCCGGACGGCAAGAGCATGTGGCCGCCCCTGACCTTCACGCTGTACCGGGGCGGGCGCATCGCCCTGGTGGGGCATAACGGCTGCGGCAAATCCACGCTGCTCCGGATTCTGGCCGGGCAGCTGGAACGTTGCGGCGGCAATCTGGTCACGGCCTCCCAGATGCGCCTGGGCTACTATACCCAGCACCAGATGGACACCCTGCGCCCGGACACCACGGTGCTGGGCGAAATCCGCCGCCTTTCGGACCCGCACACCACGGAAGAGGAACTCATGAGCGTGCTGGGCCTCTTTCTGCTGGGTCAGGAATATTTCGACCGCCAGGTCAGCGCCCTGTCCGGCGGCGAGAAAAGCCGCCTGGTCCTGGCCAGCCTGTTTCTGAAACGCTGCAATTTTCTGTTGCTGGACGAGCCCACCAACCATCTGGATCTGGAAAGCCGCGAGGCCCTGGTCCTGGCTTTGCAAAAATTCACCGGCACCCTGCTGATGGTGGCCCATGACCGCTGGCTTTTGTCGCAGGTAGGGGCCGAAGCCTGGGAACTGAATGAAAACGGCATTACGGTCCATGCCGGATTCGCGGCCTATGACGCCGACCGCCGGGCGCGTCTGGCCGGGGCCGGAACGGACAGCCGGGGCGGCGCGGCCCTGAGCGCGGCGGGCCTGCCGAAAATGAGCTCCGAAGCGGCGCGGGAGGTCGCGCCCGGTTTCTCACGCGAGGAGCAGAAGCGCCTCAAGCGCGAGCAGGCCGAGAAACGCAACGCCCTGCACAAGGAACTCAAACCTCTGCAAAGCAAGTATACGGCTCTGGAAGAGGAACTGGCCCGCGTGCTGGACGAACAGAGCGCGGTGGAAGGCCGGTTGGCTGATCCCGAGGTCTATGCGGACCACAGCCGCTCCGGCGAACTGCTCAAGCGCTTTGAGGATTGCAAGCGGCGCGGCGAGGACCTGCTGGAAGAAATGGCGGGGCTGGAAGAAAAAATAACGGCTATCAAGAAACAGGCCGAAAGCGAGTGAGTCATGCCTGAGAGCGGCGACGGCCTGCGGCCCATTGAAGTGGCTGCGGGCATCATCTGGCGCGGCGGGCGCTTTCTGGCCGCGCAGCGGCCCACGGACAAGCCTTTGGAAGGCTATTGGGAATTTCCCGGCGGCAAGCTGGAGGCAGGGGAGAGCCCGGCCGAGGCCCTTGCCCGCGAACTGGCCGAGGAGCTGGGCATCGGCGTGCGCGAGTGCCGCTTCTGGCAGAGCCTGGAACACAGTTACGCGGAGCGCGGTTTTCGTGTGCGTCTGCACTTTTTCCACGTCACGGCCTTCAGCGGCGAGCCCTGCCCGGCGGAAGGCCAGAATCTGCGCTGGGTGACTCCGGATGAGGCCCCGGAGCTGGGCTTTCTGCCCGCTGATGCGGGCGTGCTGGAACAGTTGCGGGCAGAGGGGCCGCCAATGGCCTGAATGCGTGCGTGCTGAATTTTTTGCAAACGGTTCAACGCCAGAGCAGATTCGCTTTGAAATTGTGCCAATTCCAAAGCTGACGCGGCCCACAGCCTGTCGTTGCTGTCGTCATCCATAAGCCGCCCAGCGGCAACGGCTGACGCGCGGCGGGAACGTGGTCCCGCCTTGGCTTCAGGCGCGGGCGTCCGCTCTCGCGGCCGCCAAGGCATTTCACTATTTTCAAAGTTGAAATGCCCTCGGGTC
>OKSB01000098.1_pt1 | contig 85825 bp, 67 predicted proteins | sample 1601171 | NCBI WGS metagenome assembly OKSB01 (sample SAMEA3541496, study PRJEB24748) | human gut metagenome | biome: human gut; feature: human-associated habitat; material: faeces | place: China | collected 2012 | reverse complement strand
TCCAGCCATAAAAAAGCCTCCCATTTCTTGTGTCCAAGAAATGGGAGGCAGTTCAATACGAGCTCGGGGCTCTTTTCGTTTGGATTGCAGACGTATTGACAGACGAAAACAGTCTGCGTCCGGCATTGAGCCATACGAAAGCGAAATTATGCGTCTTAATTCCGTACTCAAATCAAGACGAAAACCGTTTGCGTCTTGCATAAATCAGTACGCAAACGGTTTTCGTCTTATATATTGAAGGCCTACAGGCGAAACGATTCGGCAACGGTGGAGGTCGACCGGTTTGAGTATGGCAGGCTGACGCTCGAAGGCAGCAACGTAACGTTCGACGCGCTCACGTCGGCTCGCCAGGACTTGGGCTTTCATACGCTCGAGCATAAGTGTGTTGAACACCTCGGCATTTCCGAGTTAACGCCGGATATCATGCGTACGCTCCGCTTGCTCGGCAAGGATGGCTATACCAATGCCGCGGCGATTTTAGCGGATAAGAATGATTTTCCAGGCATCGACTGCGTCCGTTTTGGCGATACCGAGGATGTGATCTTGGATCGCGAGACGGCGACAAATGTATCCGCAATTGAGCAGGCGGACAGGGCGGTGGCCATGTTTGCACGCTACTACCGTTATGAGCGTATTGAAGGGATGGAGCGCGTCCAAACCGATCGAATTCCTCTTGAGGCATTCCGCGAAGCTGTTGCAAACACTTTGGTGCATCGGACGTGGGACGTTCGAGCGAACGTTCAAATTGCCCTGTACGATGATCGTGTCGTTGTGACCTCCCCCGGATCGCTGCCCGCCGGTTTGACGACGGAACAATACCTGTATGGGCAGATATCCGTGCTCAGAAACCCCATCGTTGCAGAGACCTTCTTAAAGCTGGATTACATCGAGAAATTTGGTACGGGAATCGCGCGCATTAGACGTGCCTATCGCGATTCGATTAATCAACCAATTTTTGATGTTCGCGGTGGCATGGTGGCCGTCACATTGCCCGCTACCGATGCCTTTGAAGGGTCCGAGGAAGAGGCCCAGGTTCTCAAGGCCTTGTCGGGCGGGCGAATTATGTCGCGAAGCGAGATTGAAAAACAGACGGGGCTGAGCCGCATGCGGACGTTGGCGGCACTCGAATCTCTGCTTGAACGGAATGCAATCGTAAGGCAGGGAACCGGGCGGGCCACGAAATACGAGCGCTCATAGTCCAAAAGAGCCATGGTACAAGACGGACCCCAAGCCAGCGTTGGCTTGGGGTCCGTTATATCCCGGATGGTAACAGGCCGATTATTGTCAAGTTATAGCAAAGTATAGCGACGTATAGCAAAGTATAGTGAGATATAGCAAGTCGTATAGCGAGCCTTGATTTTCAACCCTTGATTATCAACCGTCCGTATTTCACAGCAACTTATAACAGGCTCGAGGTGTCAATTTGGGGTGCAGTAGTGCTGCGCCACGAAAAGGGCCTATCTACTACGTTTAAGCCGCAGGGGTCAACCATAGTCGACTTTTTCGAAAATCGACAAGCTGTCTACCTGCGGTTTTGTTTTCACGGTTTTCGGTATGGCCGAGGCTATCCGTGTTAACGTAGTAGATGGGCCACTTTTGTGGCAAGGGGGCCGATCTGCGGGCCAGGGTAGCTAAAAGAGCCCCGTCCCAAAAAGACTGATTGGGGGCTGGGGCGTGTCGATGCGATAGTATTGCATGGTGGTATTCGACTAACCGAGGGTTTATCCGAGGGCTTTATGGAACAGCACCAGCATTATCAGAGCCTGCAAGATCAGGCATACAACGCACTGCGCTCCAAGATCATCTATGCCGAGCTCAGGCCCGGCACGCGCCTTTCGGCGATTGGTCTGGAAAAGGAGACGGGGATCGGGCGTACGCCCATTCGCGAGTCCTTTGTGCGCCTGCGTGAGCAGGAGCTGGTGGAAACGCGTCCCAAAAGCGGCACCTACGTCTCTAAGATCAGCATGGAACGCGCCGAAAACGCCTGCTTTTTGCGCGAGAAGCTCGAGAGAAGCGTGCTCATTAAATGTTGTTCGGCTGCTACGCCCGAGCAAAAGCAGCGGCTTGAGCAGATTCTTACCGAGTCCGAGTCGCTCGACCATAGCGAAACGCGTCGCTTTTTCGATCTGGACAACCTGTTCCATGAGACGTGTTTTGAGATTGCCGGTCGTCACATGTTGTGGGATTGGATGAAGAGCGTCAATACGCATTTTGAGCGATACAACTGGTTGCGTATGGTGTCGCAGGATTTGGATTGGGAGCCGATTCGTCGGCAGCATCGCCGGATTCTCGAGGCCATTAAGAGGGGCGATACCGACGCGGCGAGCTATCTGGCAGAGACGCACTTGCATCTGATGCCCGAGGAGCATGGCCCGGTTATTGCCCTGCATCTCGACTATTTTGAGCTGCCTAAAGACTCGTCTATCTAGCCCATCATCGCATCTGCTCGAGACGCAAAAACGATGCTGCTCATCTGCAGCGTTTTGAAGCCGAGTTTTTAAAAAATGCCTAAAATGGCTCAGACTGCTGACAATTGGGAAACGGGGTGCTCTATGGCGCAGATGAGGATTAAGGACATTGCCGCCGAGGCGGGCGTGAGTCCGGCCACGGTCTCGCGCTATCTCAACAACCGTTCCGGGCAAATGACCGAGGAGACCCGTGCCCGTATTGCCGAGGTCATCGAGCGCACCGGCTATCGCCCGCGTGCCGCCGCGCGCAATCTGCGCAGCTCGCGCACCAACCTCATCGGCGTGATCCTGGCCGACATCGCCAACCCGTTCTCGAGCGCCATGCTCGAAGGGCTTTCCGCCGGCGCCGCCGCGCGCGGCTGTTCGCTTATGACGGCCATTAGCGGCAACGATCCCGCCAAGGAGGCCGAGTCGCTCACCAGGCTTATCGATGCCGGCGTGGACGGCTTGGTCGTCAACACCTGCGGAGGCAATGACGAGGCGATCGTCGCGGCAGCGGAGCGCCTGCCCGTTGTGCTACTCGACCGCGATGTTGCCGGCGGCGGTGTCGATCTGGTGACATCTAACAACCGTGAGCTGGTCGCCGGCTTGGTAGACGCCTTGGCTGCTGCGGGCAGCGAGCGCCTGTGCCTGCTCACCGAGGCAAGCGACGACAGCCCCGTGCGTCGCGAGCGTGCTGAGGCTTTTGCCGACGAGCTTTCGCGCCGCGGGCTTGCGGGCGAGGTCGTCACCATGGCCGACGGCGGTGCCATGGGCGTCGGTCGCTTGGACGAGACCATCCGCGGCTATGCAGGCAAAAAGCTCGGCCTCATTGCCGTCAACGGCCTGGTTTTCCTGCGTCTGACCGAGGCGCTGGCGCAGCTTGGTCCCTCGCTGCCGGCGGGTCTCAAGATCGCAACGTTTGACGACTATCCCTGGAATCACGTGCTCTTTGGCGGCGTGACCACGGCCGCGCAAGACACCCTTACCATCGCCGAGCGCGTGGTCGAGCGCCTGTCCGAGCGCATCGACGTCGTCACCACCACGGTGGGTGAGGCCGCAAAGCTGGCGCCCAAACGCATCGAGATCCCCGGCCACATCGAACACCGCGCCTCGACCTCTCGCTAGTCTGTGTGATAATATATAGACAATGTCATACAGGAGGTATCCATGGCTGCGTCTGTGCTGAGTGTGCGAGTGGACTCGTCAATTAAAGACTCATTTGCTGAGCTGTGCGAAGAGCTTGGCATGACTTCGTCTGTTGCGGTCAATATGTTTATGAGGCAGATGCTGCGCGAGCGCTCTCTGCCGTTTGTTCCTTCACTTGGTAAAAGCTCTGCGAGCGAAAGCGCCGCGACGGGCATTTTGGATACTGCCCAGATTGAGTCCGCCGTCCGCGAGGCGGCCAGCTCGATTCCCGCCATCAAAACCGTGATTCTTTTTGGTTCGTATGCCCGTGGCGAGGCGCATGCCGATAGTGATATTGACTTGCGTCTCGAAGTCGATCGCGAGCAGGGCTTTGGTCTTTTCGCGCTGTCGGCATTTGGTGAGGCGGTGCGCAAAGAAACCGGGAGGCAGGTCGACCTCGTCTCGAGTGACTGTCTTGATGACGATCTTGCCGCGGCGATCGAGCGCGAAGGAGTGATCCTTTATGATCGCGCGTAAGTCAGACTGCCTCCGCGCCCAAGAGGTTTTGGAGGCCATCTCTGAAACGAACGAGCGCATCAAGGTTTTTGATATCACCGAGGATCAGTTTCTGCATGCGAATGACGTGCGGACAAGGGCGTTGGCGGACTCCCTTTTGATGTGTGCGCTTAGGGTGACGGAAGAGGCGGGCAAGTTGTCAGAACGCTCGCAGCGGCTTCATCCCGAAATTGAATGGCGTGGAATTATCGGCATGAGAAATTATCTTGCGCATGATTACGGCAATGTCGACCGCTCGGTTGTTTGGGATGCAGTGACGATGGAGTTCCCTGCGCTGGAACGAGCCTGTAGGCAAATTGTCTCCGAATCTGAACGATAGTCACTTGTCATATCTGCCTGTTCGCACACGTTTTTTGAGCGCTTGATACGCTTTAACCCTGCGGAAACATTTTTCTGCGATAGTATCTGCGATATAGACCAGTCGAAACCCGCCCGAAAGAAAGGGGAGCGACATGAACCAGCAGAACATCGATTACGTACTCCGCTCCGTAGAGCAGCGTGACATTCGCTTTGTGCGTCTGTGGTTTGTCGACATTCTCGGCCGCCTCAAGAACTTTGCCATTAGCCCCGAGGACCTCGAGGTCGCTTTTGAGGAGGGTATTGGCTTTGACGGCTCCGCCATCGAGGGCTTTGCCACGCCCGAGGAAGCCGACATGCTGGCGTTCCCCGATGCTTCGACCTTCCAGATCCTGCCGTGGCGCCCGAGCCACAACGGCGTCGCCCGCGTGTTCTGCGATGTGTGCACTCCCGATCGCAAGCCGTTTGCCGGCGACCCGCGCGATGCCCTGCGCCGCATGTTCCGCAAGGCCGAGAAGGCTGGCTATCTGCTCAACGTGGGTGCCGAGCTGGAGTATTACTACTTCCCCGACGAGCACACCCCCGAGCCGCTCGACAACGTGGGCTACTTCGATCTTTCGGTGAGCGATGCCGCCCGCGACCTGCGTCGCAACACGGTCCTCACGCTCGAGAAGATGTCCGTGCCCGTGGAGTACACCTTCCACGCCGCCGGCCGCTCGCAGCACGGCATGAGCTTGCGTCACGCCGAGGCCCTGAGCATGTCCGACGCCGTCACCACGGCCAAGCTCATCATTAAGCAGCAGGCCTACGAGAGCGGTTGCCACGCTTCCTTTATGCCCAAGCCGTTGGCGGGCGAGGACGGCAGCGCCATGTTTTTGCATCAGTCGCTGTTCGACCACGACGGCAACAACGTCTTTTGGGGCGAGGACGACGAGAAGTACCACCTCTCCGAAATCGCCAAGCACTACATGGCCGGCATCTTAGCGCACGCGCGCGAGATCAGCGCCATCACCAACCCCACGGTCAACTCGTACAAGCGCATCACCACGGGTGGCGACTCCGTGCCGCAGTACGCCACGTGGGGCCTGCGCAACCGCGCGAGTATGGTCCGCATCCCGGTCTACAAGCCCGGCAAGCCGCTGTCCACGCGCATCGAGCTGCGCAGTCCCGACCCCATGGCCAACCCGTACCTGGTCAACGCCGTCACGCTGGCGGCTGGTCTGGACGGCATCGAGCGCAAGCTGGAACTCCCGCCCGAGGCCACGGCCGAGACGCTCAAGCTTACCGACCGTCAGATGGTCGAGGCCGGCTACGCGCCGCTGCCGCGCTCGCTCAAAGAGGCGCTTGACGTGTTTGAGGACTCGCAGTTTATGAAGGATGCCCTCGGCGAGCACATCCACAGCTTCTTCCTCAAAAAGAAGCGCGACGAGTGGCATAAGTTTGAGTCTACGATCACCGAGTGGGAGATCAAGCACTACCTGGCGAACTCCTAATCGCGCTGGCTTGTTCCAGTACGATTGAGCTCATTTCTTTGGAGGCCGATATGTCCGAAAAGAGTGCCCTGTTCATGGCGCGCACGACGCGCTTCCACGAGTTTGCCCGCAGCCTGACGACCACCCTGGGTGTCGAGGTGAGCCTGGCCACTCCCGATTCGCCAACTGCGGCGCATGACTTTGACCTGCTGATCCTCGATTCCGATGGCATCCGCAGCGACCGCATCGACCAGATTGCCAAGTGGCTTGACGATCGCGGCGGTGTCCCCATGCTGGTGATCGTCGACGACGAGGCGCTCGGCACCCTGCGCCTGCCGAATCACGCGCATGCCGACTTTGTATGCCCCACGGCGACGCCCCATGAGCTCAAGGCTCGCGCGCAGCGCCTGATGGGCGAGGAGGAGACCGTCACCGCCGACGATGTGCTCAATATCGATAACCTCGAGATTAACCTGGCTACCTACCAGGTGACACTCGATAACGAGCCCATCGACCTGACGCTGATGGAGTACTCGCTGCTGAGCTTTTTGGCGACGCACCCCAACCGCGCCTACAGCCGCGAGGTGCTGCTGCACCGCGTGTGGGGCTTTGAGTACTGCGGCGGCACGCGTACCGTCGACGTGCACATTCGACGCATCCGCTCCAAGGTGGGCCCGCAGATCGCGGCACACATCACCACCGTCCGCGGCGTGGGATATCTGTTTAAGGACTAGATTTCCACCACAAAGGGGACAGGCACCTTTGTGGTGGTTTTGCCGCAGGTGCGGGTTCCCTTCGAGTTTGCAGCAGAACTTAAGCCTTCCTAAAAGATTGCGTTCTCGTACACGTACGCCCGCATATTGGGGTACAACTCAACGTGAACAATGATGGCCCGCCACATGTTTGGCGGGCCTTTGGTTATTTGACGAAAGGATCGCAGCTATGAGCGAGAACGATTCCCAGCGTCCCCAGGACGCGGGCAACGCCGGCGAGACCCAACAGCAGCCGCGCGTGCAGGTGGAGTCGACGCCTGCCGACGGCAACAACATTCCCTACGTGCAGGCCTACGATACGCAGACCGGCAAGCCGCTGGGCGGTCAACAGGTCGTGAACAAGCACACGGTGGTCAAGACCAAGACCAAAAAGCTGCCGATCTTTATTACAGCGCTTGCCGGCTGCGCCTGCGGCGCCCTGCTGGTCATCGCACTCATTATGAGCGGCACGCTCGATATCGGCGGTGGCAAGAATGCCGTGACGGCGGGCGCTTCGGGTTCGTCGACGCAAAAGATCACGATCGACTCCGAGGACACCACGCTGGCCGAGGCCGTTTCTGCCAAGGCCCTGCCCTCCGTCGTTTCCATCACCGCCACGTCGAGCGGCAGCCAGAATGGCTCGCTTTCGCAGTCTGCCGACGAGTCGGACAACTCGGGCAGCGTCGGTTCGGGCGTGGTGCTCGATACCGAGGGCCACATCCTTACCAACAACCACGTGGTCGATGGCTATGACCAGTACGTGGTTACCATGGACGACGGCACCACCTACGAGGCCGAGTTCGTGGGCAACGATGCCTCGAGCGACCTGGCCGTCATCAAGCTCAAGGACGCCGACGCCTCTAAGCTCACGCCGATCGAGATCGGCGACTCCTCCAAGCTCAACGTGGGCGAGTGGGTCATGGCGATCGGCTCGCCGTTTGGCAACGAGCAGTCTGTCTCCACCGGTATCGTCTCGGCGCTGTATCGCTCCACGGCCATGAGCTCGACCAACGGTAACACCATCTATGCCAACATGATTCAGACCGATGCCGCCATCAACCCGGGCAACTCCGGCGGCGCGCTCGTCAACGACAACGGCGAGCTGGTGGGTATCAACTCGCTTATCGAGAGCTACTCGGGCTCCAGCTCGGGCGTGGGCTTTGCTATTCCCGTTAACTACGCCAAGAACATTGCCGACCAGATTATCGACGGTAAGACGCCAGTGCACCCGTACCTGGGCGCCACGCTTTCGAGCGTCAACGCGCTCAACGCCCGCACCAACAAGCTGAGCACCGATAGCGGCGCGTACGTGGCGAGCGTCGTCGAGGACGGTCCCGCCGCCAAGGCCGGCATCCAGGAGGGCGATGTCATTACCAAGCTGGACGACGACGAGATTACAAGCGCCGACGGCCTGATCATCGCGCTGCGCAGCCATGAGGTGGGCGAGAAGGTCGAGATCACGCTCATGCGCGGCAAGGACGAGAAGAAGGTCACGGTCGAGCTGGGCTCCGACGAGGAGCTGCAGAACCAGCAGCAGAACGACAGCGCGACCGATACCGGCAACGGCGGTATTACCGACGAGCAGCTGCGCCAGTATCTGGAGGAGCTGCTGGGCCAGCAGGGCCAGGGTCAAGGCCAAGGCTATGGCCAGGGTTTCTAACGAGCCGTATTGCACATATCGAAGCCAGAGGGGACTGTCCCGCCAACGCGGGACAGTCCCTCTTTTCTTATTGATCCGTTGGGGACGTGGAAACGGATCATTTAGAAATGGCACGGATATGAGTTGATCGCGCGATCCACTCCGGTCTGGCGGCTGCCGATTCGATGCGGTTCGAAAGGGTTATTCGGCGCCATGGCGACCGGTGGTACTCTTGTATCCGTTTGAAATCGAGCGAAGGAGTGCCGCTATGGAGCAATCGAGCCTGTTTGGTGACGGCGTGGACATCGATACCGAAACGCCCGCGAGTGCGGATGCCGCCGCACCGACCGACGCCCATGCCCAGGCGGCAGCGCGCGCGGCCGAGCTGCGCCACGAGCTCGATTACCACGCCTATCGCTACTACATGCTCGATGCGCCCGAGATCACGGACGCCGCCTTCGACAAAATGCTCGTTGAGCTGCAGGAGATCGAGGCGACCTACCCCGACCTGGTGACGCCCGACAGCTATACCCAGCGCGTGGGCGGCTACGTGAGCGAGCAGTTTACGCCGGTCACGCATATGGCGCGCATGTATTCCATGGACGATGCCATGGATCTGGACGAGCTCGACGCATGGCTCCAGCGCACCGAGGATGCGCTCGGTGCCGGCAGCGTCACCTATACCTGCGAGCTTAAGATCGACGGTCTGGGCGTGGCGCTTACCTACCAAAACGGCACCTTTGTGCGCGCCGCTACACGTGGCGATGGCACCACGGGCGAGGACGTGTCGCTCAACGTCCGTACCATCAAGGATGTGCCCATGCACCTGTCCGAGCCGGCGCTCGCCCACATGGGCGCCGACCGCGAGCGTACCATCGAAGTGCGCGGCGAGGTCTATATGCCCAAGGGCAGCTTTGTGCGCCTGAACGACGAGGCCGATGCCGAGGGCCGCGACCCCTTCGCCAACCCGCGCAACGCCGCCGCCGGCAGCCTGCGTCAAAAGGATCCCAAGGTCACGGCGCGCCGCGATCTGGCCACCTTTATCTACGCCATCGCCGATACCGATCCGCTGCACGTCCACAGCCAGCGTGAGTTTCTGGACTGGCTGCGTAGCGCCGGCTTTAGCGTCAACCCCAACGTGGCGCGCTGCGCCACGCCGGCCGAGGTCCACGAGTTCTGCGCCCAGGCCCTCGAGCATCGCGGTGACCTGGACTACGACATCGATGGCGTGGTCGTAAAGGTCGACAGCTTCCAGCAGCAGCTTGACTTGGGCTTTACCGCCCGCGCGCCGCGCTGGGCCATTGCCTTTAAGTTCCCGCCCGAGGAAAAGCAGACCGTCCTGCGCGAAATTCGCATCCAGGTGGGCCGCACCGGTGTGCTCACGCCGGTCGCCGAGTTCGACCCGGTGACGGTCGCCGGCTCTACCATCGCGCGCGCCACGCTGCACAACATCGACGAGATTCGCCGCAAAAACGTGCGCGAGGGCGACACTATCATCGTGCACAAGGCGGGTGACGTGATTCCCGAGGTCGTGGGTCCCGTGCTCGACAAGCGCCCGGCTGATTCGGTCGACTGGCACATGCCCGAGGTTTGCCCCGTGTGCGGCAGCCCCGTGGTTCACGAGGATGGCGAGGTGGCCTACCGCTGCGTGTCCATCGACTGTCCCGCGCAGCTCAAGGAGCGCCTGCTCCACTGGGTGAGCCGCGGCTGCATGGACGTCGATGGCCTGGGCGACGAAATCGTCGACAAGATGATCGCCGCCGGACTGATCCACGATGTTGCAGACTTCTACCAGCTCACAGTCGACGACATCGCCGGCCTGGACACGGGGCGCACCTATGCCAGCTCCAACAGCAAAAAGGGCGTCAAGAAGGGCGATCCCATTCCGGTGGGCCTCAAGACGGCCGAGAAAATTATCGCCGAGCTCAACAAGTCCAAGAGCCAGCCGCTCGGTCGCGTGCTGTTTGCCCTGGGCATCCGCCACGTGGGCAAAAGCGTGGGCGAGGTCATCGCCGAGCGATTCCTGTCGATTGACAAGCTTATCTTGGCGAGCGAAGAGGATATCGCCGAGTGCGAGGGCATCGGTCCCAAGATTGCGGCGAGCGTCAAGCAGTTCCTGGCCGTGCCCGAAAACCTTGCCGTGCTGGAGCGCCTGCGCCAGGCGGGCCTGTCGCTCGAGGTCGACTTGGGCGCCGCGCATGCACAAGCCGCAGCCGACGCGGGCGTGGCGGGCGAGCTCGCCGATGCCCAGCCGCTCGCGGGTCTGACCTTCGTGCTCACCGGCACGCTCGTCAACCGCACGCGCGACGAGGCGGGCGCGGCGCTCAAGGTACTCGGCGCCAAGGTTTCGGGCAGTGTTTCAAAGAAGACGAGCTATCTGGTCGCCGGTCCCAAAGCAGGCTCCAAGCTCGCCAAGGCCGAGCAGTTGGGTGTGCCCGTACTGGACGAGGATGCGCTCGAGCGGATCTTGGCTACTGGCGAGGTGCCCCGGGCTTAGCGCATCGATAACCAAAGTGAAGATCCGCCCGGAAGCACGATGCCTTCCGGGCGGTTCTTACTTTGCTGGGGCAACCGGCACCGTGATCTGCGTTACGTAGGTTGCCGGGTCGTCGCTGATGATGTCGTCGATAAGGGCGATCTCGCGCGAAGGCCCGGTGGGCGCCAGGTTGTGCTCGCGCATATAGCCGAGCAGCTGCTTATAGCGCGGGGCTGCTTGCCCGTGCGTGCCGCGGAAGCTTATGGTCAGGCAGCGCGCGGCAGGTCGCGTCTCAACGTCGCCCAAGTAATCATCGGTGTCATCGAGCAGCAGGAAGACCTCGTCGTAGCCATCAAAGTCGCCGGCGGCGAGGCGTTCGGGCGCGATGCCCACACCCAGATTGCCCAGATAGGCAAAGGTTTCGTGCTGCCCCTGCTGAAGCTGGCGGATATGCCATCCCAGCGAATAGGCGTCGGTGGGATTGACGCGCTCGTGCAGCGTGGCGCAGCGAAGTTCGGGTTCCTCGATTTCGCTAATGGTGTCGAGATCAGCATTCAAAGCGCCATGAAGCAAGGCAAGCCGCTGGTCAATCTTGCGCGACATGCGCTCCAACTCACGCCGCCTGTGCTCAATTAACTCCTGTTGCTTGGTCAGTTGCCGTTGTATCAAATCCATATCGCGCGTAGTGACAAACTCGCGAATCTGCGCCAGCGGCAAGTCGAGAACGCGCAGGTTGCCGATGGTGTTGAGGGTGGAGAGCTGCCGCGATCCGTAGTAGCGGTACCCACTTGCCGGATCGACATATGCCGGCTCCAACAGCCCCATCTGCTCGTAATGACGCAGTGTGCCCACGCTTAAATTGAGCAGGCGCGCCACCTCGCCAATGCGGAGCAGGCCCTCGGTGTGTTCACTTGGCATGTCGGTCACAGGACCACTCCTTTCGGTAAAAACAGGGGAGAGGCGCTAGGCCCGCGTCGCCCCGCTACGCCACCAGCTTGTCAAAAGCCCCGCGCCGGTTGAGCACGGTAAATGCAATCACGCAGATGCCCGCCGACAGAATCGACCCGCACGGTGAGGCGATGCCCATGGGGAACAGCGTGTCGGAATAGGCGTTCGACAGCAGCCATGCGCCGGGCACGCGAATGAGCACCACGGCCAGCACGTTGTGCGCAAAGCCAATGTAGCTCTTGCCATACGCAGCGAAAAAGCCGCTAAAGCAAATGTGGATGCCGGCAAAGATCGCGTCGAAAATATAGCTGCGCATATAGCCGGTACCGGCGGCGACTACTGCAGCGTCCTTGGCAAAAAAGCCGATAAACGCCGGCGCCACCAGCCACATCAGCACCGTGATCAGGCAGCCGTACACCACCGAGATGGTCATGGCGTCCTTGAGTACCTGACGCGCGCGGTCGCCCTTGCCCGCGCCGGCGTTTTGCGCCGTGAGCGCGCTGACGGTAGCGCCCATGGAACTCGGCACGATAAACAAAAAGCTGATCATCTTCTCGACTAGGCCCACGGCGGCGGCGTCGACTAGCCCACGGTGGTTGGCGATGACGGTGATGAACATAAACGCCACCTGGATGCAGCCGTCCTGCACAGCCACGGGCACGCCGATTTTAAGAATGCTGCCGAGCACCTCGGGCTGGGGGCGCAGGTCGCTGCGCTTAACGTGGATGTTTGTGCGACGGCTCTTGAGCCACACGAGCGCGAGGGCAACGCTGGCCGTCTGTGCGATGACCGTGCCGAGTGCGGCGCCCACGGGGCCGAGCCCCATGTGGCCGATAAACAGAAAATCAAGCGCGATGTTGATGATGCATGCCACGCCGATCACGTACATAGGCGAGCGCGAATCGCCCAGCCCGCGAAAGATGGCCGAAAGAATGTTGTACGCGGCAATAAACGGAATGCCGACAAAGCAGATACGCAGGTAGGCGGCAGTGCCTTCGACGGCTTCGGCGGGAGTGCCAATGAGCGCCACGATCTGCGGGCAAAGCGCGAGCAGGACAGCGGCCAGTACCACCGAGACACCCATAAAGAGCGTGATGGTATTGCCGATGGCGGTCTCGGCGCGATCGAAGCGGCGCGAGCCCACGGCGTGGCCGACGATGACCGTCGTTCCCATGGCCAGACCAACGAGCGTCACGGTAATGATATAGAGCGTCTGTGCGCCGTTGCCCACGGCGGTGATGCCGGCAGCGCCGCTAAACTGCCCCATCATGTACAGATCGGCCATGCCGTAGAGCATCTGCAAAAAGTACGAGAGCATATAGGGCAGGGCAAAGACCGCGATGGTCTTAAGGACATTGCCGCGTGTGAGGTCGTGTTCCATGGGCGGGGCTTTCTGGCTTGGTCTGTTTACGTACCAGTGTAGTGAAAACCCTACAACGATTGTAGAGTCAAGGTTTGTGTTGGCGGCGGGGAGAAAAAAGTCACGCTCGCGTTCATTTCCAATTGAATACAGGGGCGCGTCCTGCGAGCTTGGCGCCTGCACTAGCATTGCAGAAATCGATTTCGGAGCACTTGACACCGATGCACGGCGCGCCATAATACCTGGGTTTGCGAACAACGTTTGATGGGGGATGAACCTGCGTGCGCAATCTCAAGATTTTGTTTTCCTATCTGGGGGCATACCGCCGCGATGCCATGCTCGGCGTGCTCTTTGTGACGGCCGAGACGGCGCTCGAGCTGTTTATCCCGGTCATCATGGCAAATATCATCGATGTAGGCGTGCCCGCGGGCGACATCGACTACATGCTGTTGCAGGGCACGTATATGTTGGTATGTGCCGCATTTTCGCTGGTACTTGGCTTGGGCTATGCGCGCACGTCTGCTCGCGTCGCCTCGGGGCTGGGCGCTAACCTGCGCGAGGCCGAGTATCGCAAGATTCAGACGCTCGCTTTTGGCAATCTGGACAACTACGACGCCAGCTCGCTGGTCACTCGCATGACCACCGACATCACTGTTATTCAGAACGCTATCGGCAACGGCTTTCGCCCCATGGTGCGCGGCCCCGTGACGCTCATCGTCGGCTTGGTCTATGCGCTGGTGCTGTCGCGTCCGCTCGCTACGGTATTCGCGATCATCCTGCCGGTGCTGGCGATCGTACTGGGCGTTATCACCTACCGCGTCAGCCCGCTCTATCGCCAGTTACAGACTTCGATGGACCATCTCAACGGCGTGGTGCAGGAGGACCTCACCGCCGTGCGCGCCGTCAAGGCGTACGTGCGCGCCGAGCACGAGGAGGCCAAGTTCGACGCCGTCAATACCGAGCTTGCGCATACGGCGACGAAGACCTTTGGCAACGCTGTGCTCAACCTGCCGGTGTTTCAGCTGTCGATGTACGTGGCGGCGCTTTCCATTCTGTGGATCGGCGGGCGCATGATTCTTGCCGGCGAGCTCGGCGTGGGCTCGCTCACGGGCTTTATGAGCTATGTGCTGCTGATCATGAACTCGCTCATGATGATTTCCAACGTGTTTTTGCTGCTCACCCGCGCACTTGCCAGCGTGGAGCGCATCTCGCGGGTGCTCGACGAGCGTTCGCTTATCCAGGCGCCCGACGCTGCCACTGCCGTGCACGGGGTGGCCGACGGAAGCATCGAGTTTCGCGACGTGTCGTTTAAGTACCGCGCGGATACTGCCGAGGATGTGCTCGAGCATATTGACCTTTGCATTGAGGCAGGCTCCACGGTGGGCATCCTCGGCGGCACGGGCTCGGGCAAGAGCTCGCTTGTGCAGCTGATTGCGCGCCTGTACGACGCCACCGAAGGCGCCGTACTCGTGGGCGGGCGCGATGTGCGCGATTACGACCTAGTTGCCCTGCGCGACGCCGTGGGTATCGTGCTGCAAAAGAACGTGCTGTTTACGGGTACCGTGCGCGAGAACCTGCAGTGGGGCAATCCGCAGGCGTCGGACGATGAGCTCCTCGCGGCCTGCCGGGCGGCATGCGTGGACGAGTTCCTGGATCGCACCGGCGGGCTGGACGGCGAGTTGGGCCAAGGCGGCGCCGGTGTTTCGGGCGGCCAGAAGCAACGCCTGTGCATTGCGCGCACGCTGCTCAAGCATCCGCGCGTGCTCATTTTTGATGACTCAACCAGCGCGGTCGATATGGCGACCGACGCTAAGATTCGCGAGCACATCGCTCGGATTCCCAATACGACCGTGCTCATCATCGCCCAGCGCATCGCGAGCGTCATGGATGCCGATCGCATTGTGGTGTTGGACGACGGTCGTGTCCACGGCGTGGGCACGCACGAGGAACTGCTGGCGGGCGACAACATCTACCAGGAGATTTATGCCTCGCAGATGGAGTTTGCGGGGGATGCGGACGTCGCAGACGGCGCAAATGCCCCGTCTTCGTCTGGCCCCAGCGGATCACTTCAAGCCACGGAAGGGGGTGAGCGCCATGCCTAAGACATCCGCTCAGGCCCGTCCCGCCAATCTGGCGCAGACGCTCCGCCGCCTGCTCTCCTACATGGGTCACGCCAAGTTCTCGCTGCTCGCAGTGGGTGTGCTTGCCTCTGTTGCGGCCATCGCAAGCCTTGCCGGTACCTACATGGTGCGCCCCATCGTCAACGGTTTGGCAACGGGCGGCGAGGAACTGCTCGCTAAGCAGGTTATCTTTACCGCTGCCATCTACGCCGCGGGCGTGCTCTCGGCTCTGGGCTACTCGCAGATTATGGTGCGCGCGGCCCAGCGCGTGGTGTCCGATATCCGCCGCGACCTGTTTGCGCACATCCAGATGCTGCCGCTCGGTTATTTCGACGGCACACGCTCGGGCGACATCATGAGTTTCTTTACCAACGATGTCGACACCGTCTCCGAGGCGCTCAACAACAGCTTTGCCAACGTGATTCAGGCGAGCATCCAGGTGGTCGGCACCACGGCCATGCTCATCATCCTCAACTGGCAGCTCACGATTATCACGCTCGTGTGCGATGCGGCCATTGTGCTGTATGCGCGCTACTCGGGCGCGCGCTCTAAGCGCTTCTTTGCCGCTCAGCAGGCATCGCTTGGCGACCTGGACGGATATATCGAAGAGATGGTCTCGGGCCAAAAGGTCATCAAGGTCTTTGATCACGAGCAGGCCAACGTGGCCGGTTTTGACGTGCGCAACCAAGAGCTGCGCCGCACCGGTGGTGCCGCGCAGGCCTACGCCAACTCGATGGTGCCCATGACCGTGGTGATTGGCTACGTCAACTATGCCATCGTCGCCGTGGCGGGCGGCATGCTCTGCATCAAGGGGCTCGCCGACGTGGGCGCGCTTGCAAGTTACCTGGTCTTTGTACGCCAGGCGGCCATGCCCATCAACCAGTTTACGCAGTTGGGTAATTTCTTACTCAACGCGCTGGCCGGTGCCGAGCGCCTGTTTGCCGCCATGGACTTTAAGCCCGAGGTGGACGAGGGCTGCGTGGAGCTGGTGCAGACGGGCGACGCTGCGTGGGCATGGAAGATTCCCGAGGGCCAGGGCGTGGGCGCGTACGGGCATCTGCATGATGTGGCTGCCGTTAATGAGTCGGGCCGTGCGGTGGCTGCCGACGGTACCGAGCTCACGTGCGGCTTGGTCCCGCTTGCCGGCGACGTGCGCTTCCATGCCGTGGACTTTTCCTACGTGCCGGGCACCCGTGTGCTCACGGACCTCAACCTGTTTGCCAAGCCGGGGCAAAAGATCGCGTTTGTGGGCTCGACGGGCGCCGGAAAGACGACCATCACCAACCTCATCAACCGCTTCTACGAGGTCGATGACGGCGAGATCACGTACGACGGCATCGACGTCAAGCACATTGCCAAGGCCAGCCTGCGCGGGTCGCTCGGCATTGTGCTGCAGGATACGCACCTGTTTAGCGGCACCATTGCGCAGAACATCCGCTTTGGCAAGCTCGACGCGACCGACGAGGAGGTGCGCGCCGCTGCCGAGGCGGCCTGCGCGGATTCGTTTATCCGCCGCCTGCCTAGAGGCTACGACACGCTGGTCACGGCCGACGGCGCCAACCTGTCGCAGGGCCAGCGCCAGCTGCTCGCCATCGCGCGCGTGGCCGTTGCCGACCCGCCGGTGCTCATCCTGGACGAGGCCACTTCGAGCATCGACACGCGCACCGAAAAGCTCATCGAGCGCGGTATGGACCGCATCATGCGCGGACGCACCACGTTTATGATCGCGCACCGCCTGTCCACCGTCCGCGACGCCGACGCCATCATGGTCCTCGACCACGGCCGCATCATCGAGCGCGGCACCCACGAAGAGCTGCTCGCCCAGCACGGCGAGTACTGGCAGCTGGCGCATGGCTTAAAAGAGTTGGATTAACCCGTTCGAGCACGATGCTTCGACTCCTTCGTGCCCCTCACCTCGCCTCAAACCATCACAACATTCGACGTTTTTTGCCAAAATCGGGAAAAGCATCGAATGTTGTGATGGTTTTTCTACCACTCGATCGGGTGGAATCGCTTTCTTGTGCACGAAGGTGTGCGGACCCGTGGGCAGGGGAATAAGGTTGGTTATCCGACTCCATTGGAGGGCTCATGGACCTGCCGATCGTCCTGTCCCATAAGACTGCCTGGCTGTACCACAACGTGGCGCGCCCGTCCGAGCCGCTCTCGCGAGCAAGCAGCCTATACGATGAGGACTCGCTTGCTAACGAGGCGGAGCCGACTGCGGGCCTGTCCAAATTGGGACTCGATGTCAAGGGGCTGAGGGCTTCAGGGGCAGTTGGGATCGTTGCCGACTATCTGGTTTCGCTTGGTATTCCACGAGAAGAGCTCGGTCATATCGACACGCTCGTCAACTTCGATTTTGAGCGCTCGACGCCGGCTGGATTTAGGTGCCACGTGTTTGGGGCGCCGGTACCTCCAGACCATCTTCTTGAGGTGGCAGAGGGCCTTCTAGTGGTTGATGAGGTCATGTGCTTTGTCCAAGCGGGTTCGTGGATGAGCGAGCCCGAGCAGCTGGAATATGGGTATGAAATCTGCGCCCGATACCATTTGAATCATCTGTCGACAGACGATTATATCGAGATGGGGCAGAGGTATACCGTTGCCGACTTGATTGCTTATTGCGATGAGAATCGATCTCGTCAGGGGGCTATACGCGCGGCCGGTGTGCTCAGGCGCGTGCACGATGGCGCGCGATCGCCCATGGAGACGGCCACCGCAATCATGGTCGTAGCAAAACGTTCCCAGGGCGGGCTGGGATACGTCAAGGTTGAGCTCAACCATCGGGTCGATGTTCCCAGCGAGTTCAAGTATCTCGCTAAGGCCGGGTATTTCGAGATTGACGTATATGCGCCTGCGAGCGGTACGGGAATTGAATACAACGGCTCGGACCATCTTGATAAACAGCGCAGCGCGTCGGATGCGGAGCGTATGACCGTGCTGAGCGCGCTGGGCTTTAGGATGATCGTCCTCACCGGGACTCAGTTTGCCCACCAGCTGCAATTGCACCGGGCGATGAACGCCATCGCGCTTGCGATAGGCCTTAAGTGCGACCGAAGCGAAGCGTTCCAAAAGCGGCAGAACGACCTGCGAGAATTCGTGATTCGGCACTGGGACGGCGGCCTTTAGGGGCGCTTTGGCCCTTCTGCGGGGTGCCGTGGGCAGGCAAACCATCACAACATTCGACGTTTTTTGCCAAAATCGGGAAAAGCATCGAATGTTGTGATGGTCTGTGTTGAGGATGGGCTTGGAAAGTCCGTTTTGCTCGAAGCGACCTGTCCTGTCGTACGGGTGTCGGCATGATTCTCCCGTGGGGTATTATGTTTTCCGAAGAATAAAACGCCGCGTGAGGGGAGGGCTGCGTGGACGGGCGCGTGCAACATGACGGCTTTGGCCGCGATATCAACTACCTGCGCATTGCCGTTACCGACAAGTGCAATTTCCGCTGCATTTACTGCATGCCGGCCGATGGCGTGGCGCCCCGCGCGCACGACGAGCTGCTCAGCGCCGAGGAAATCGCCCGCTTTGTGCGCTTGGTGGCGGGGGAGGGCATTCGTCGCGTACGCCTGACGGGCGGCGAGCCGCTGGTCAGCCGCCGTATCATCCCACTTATTCGTGACATCCGCGCGATTCCGCAGATCGAGGACATCTCGCTTACCACCAACGGCGCCCTGCTGCCCAAGCTGGCGCCGCAGCTCAAAGACGCGGGGCTTAATCGCGTCAACATCTCGCTCGACACGCTCGACCCTACGCTCTTTGGAAAGATCACGCGCCTGGGCCGGCTCGAACAGACCATGGCCGGCATCGACGCGGCGCTGGCTTGGGGCTTTGAGCCCGTTAAGGTCAACTGCGTTGTGGTGCGTCGGCTCAACCAGGATGTGGCGGCTCTTGCGCGGCTGACCGTCGACCGTCCCATCCACCTGCGCTTTATCGAGTACATGCCCATCGGCGACGAGCGTACGAGCTCGCATTGCGCTGTGGACCCGCATGCGCCCGCGCTCAATCCGGCGCTGTGGGATGCGAGCGACACCGTGCCGAGCGACGAGCTGCGGGCGCGCATCAATGCCGGGGCCGCCGCGGTTGGTCTGGGCGAGCTTGAGCCGCTCGACATCAACGACGCTCCTGCCGGCGCGGGCCCTGCGCGCTACTGGCACTTTCCGGGTGCGGCGGGAACGGTCGGCTTCATTAGCGCCATGTCCAACCATTTTTGCGCGAATTGCAACCGTCTGCGCCTGACGGCCGATGGCAACGTGCGTCCGTGCCTGTTCAGCGATGCTGAGTATTCGGTGCGTGAAGCGCTGCGCCGTGGTGATGATATGCAGGTACTTTCGATTTGGCGCGATGCCGTGGCCCACAAACCGCAGGAACACGCGATAATTGAGGGCACGCAACGATTTATGTCCCAAATCGGAGGATGATCATATGGCCAAGAGCAGGTACGCCGATGCCACCAAGGCCGCTCGCAGGGCCGCGATGTCTGCCCACAAAGTCACGGCTGCAGCGAATGCTGGCAACGCCGCCGTGCCCGCGCAGCCGACTGCCAGCGCTGTCACCGAGCCCGCCCGCGACGCCCGTCGCGACGAGCTGACGCACGTGGACGCCAAGGGCGAGGTACGCATGGTTGACGTGTCCGACAAGGCCGAGACCCATCGCACCGCCATCGCCGAGGGCACCATCCTCATGCATCCCGAGACGCAGGCCATGGTGCTGCAGGACCGCGCCAAAAAAGGCGACGTGCTTGCCTGCGCGCGCGTGGCGGGCATTATGGCCATCAAACGCACGAGCGACATCATTCCCATGTGCCATCCGTTGCTCATTACCAAGAGCAAGTGCGACATTGCGCCCATCGCTGCGGCGGGGACGCCGGCCGAGGACGTGCCCGAGGGCTGGGCGCCGGCGCGCGCGGACGGGCAGGTTGGCTTTCACGTACTGGTTACGGCCGGCGTGACGGGCAAGACGGGTATCGAGATGGAGGCTCTGACCGGCGCGAGTGCCGCGTGCCTAACGATCTATGACATGTGCAAGGCCGTCGATCGCGGCATGGAGATCGTCGACGTGCGCCTGCTGCACAAGGAAGGCGGCCGCTCGGGCGTGTGGGATCGCGCAGAGCGTCAGGCCGCTGTCGTTGAGGCCGTGGCCGCTGACGGTGCCGCGCCCGCGAGCGCACCTGCCGCCGTCGCGCCCGCAGCTCCGGCACCGGCCGTCCCCGCGATCGCGTTTATCGGCTACCAAAACTCGGGCAAGACCACGCTCGTCGAGAAGGTCATAGCCGAGATCACCCGCCGCGGTCTGCGCGTGGGTTCGCTCAAGCATCATGGGCATCACGGCTTTGATATCGATGTACCCGCTAAGGACACCTGGCGCCATCACCAAGCCGGATCCAAGCACGTGGGCCTCATCTGCGCCACGCGCTGGGCGGAGTACGCCGACACGCGCGAGGAGGACGAGATGCCCGCGCGCGAGCTGCTGTCGCGCTACAACGATGTCGACGTGGTGATCATCGAGGGCTACAAGACCGAGGGCTTCGACAACATCGTGGTCGCGCGCTCGGGTGTCGACCGTCTGCGCGGCAAGAGCTCACTCGACCTGGTCGATGGCCACACGCTGGCCCTTGCCTGCAACGAGGCACTGGCGCGTCAGGCCTTCGACGCCGGCTTTGCAACCAGAGCCATCAACATCAACGACGCCCGAGCCATCTGCGACCTCATCCAAGATCACCTTTAGGGGCCGGCTCGCTGCGCTGCCATAACATGCCAAAAAGGGACAGGTTTATTTTGGCAGGTTTTATCTGGGCAAACGCCATTTCCACCACAAAGTGGCCAGGCACCTTTGTGGTGGATTTTGCTTTGGTAGATGTGTGGGACATGCCTTACAATCTACCAGGTAGTTCATGACGGGCGAAAAACGGAGAAAAGGGGCTTGATGCGTCCTTAATGTTTCATGCGGATAGATTGATTTGACAGACGGTGGCGAATGCCCGCCGTCCACATTCGTATGAAACAAGGAGTCTCCATGCTCGTCTCTCTTTTCTCAAAGCCTCAATCATCGCTTTCCGTGCAGGCCAAGCGCCTGGTGGCGATGCGCTTTCTCATCTACACCGGTTTTCAGACCAGCTACTTTATCGGCGTTATCGGAACGCTCACCTATGCGGACGGCGCTTCGGTCATCGCGACATCGCTGGCTGTCCTGTTTATGAATGTATTTGTGATCCTGGGATCCTTTGCGGGTGGCGCGGAGCTCGACGCCTGGGGTCCGCGCCGCCATTTCTTGCTGAGCATCGTGGGCACGCTCGCAACTGGCACGGCAATCATCGCCTTTGGTAGCGCGACCGGCATCGTTCTGCTCGGCGCGGTGTTCCTAGGCTTTACGATGGGATTCGCCCAGCCCATTGCCACATCCTATCCGGCCTACCTCACCGATGATCCCGTCGAGCTCAAAGACATCAACTCCGCCATCGCCATGTTCTCAAACGTGAGTATTATCGTCGGACCCACGTTGGGTGGCTTTGTCGCGGCGGCTGCGTCGTCGCGCGCGGTGTTTGTGCTCATGATGCTCTTTACCGTGCTGGCGTTCGTCGTCGGTTGGGGCTTTAGGCCACGGGCGGGTCAGACCGCCGCGCACGAAGGCGAACCCGCGACCGGTGGCATCACATCGGACAAGGCCGGGCAAGGCCCCAGCCCCAGCACGTCCGCCCGCGCAACCTTCGCGACCAGCATCAAGACGGTCTTAACCAACAGCGTCCTCGCGCTACTTTTCTGCATCATTTTTCTTTCGAACTTTGGCTACGGAGCCTTCGATCCGCTGGAGTCGTTCTTCTACCGTGATGTTCTGCATGTCGGTGTCGAGTGGATGGGCTGGCTCTCGTCGGCTTGCGGCGTGGGCGCGGTGCTGGGCGCCGTCCTCGCGCTCCGTTTGCCGCCGCACCTGGTCAACCTTAAGACGCTGCTTGTGGCGCTTATGTCCGTGGGCCTGGGAAGTTTGCTCTATGTGGGAACACCGTACGTGGGTGTGGCCCTCGTCGGCCAGATCGCCCTGGGCATAGCTTGGGGTGTCGTCAACCCGCTCCACAACACCATTGTGCAAACGACGGCTCCGCTCGAGCAGCTCGGTCGCGTGAACTCGGTCATGGGCTTTGGCAATATGTTTGCCGGCGTGGCCCCGCTGGCGATTGCCCCGTGGCTGGCGGCGACATTTGGCGTACAGCAGACACTCATCGGGGCGGGCATGGTCGTGACGGCGGTTCCCGCAGCGTTGCTGCTGCTTGGCCGCTGGCACTTGGATCGTGCCGTAAAGCGGTAAGAAACCGTCACAACATTCGATGAAAATCGCGATTTTGCCGAAAAACGTCGAATGTTGTGATGGTTTGGCCCGCAGACGTCGCAACCACCACAGAGGGCCAGGCACCTTTGTGGTGGTTTTGCGCCAAAGCGCCCCGTGTGCGCTTTGGTATACCATGAACGCCACTTCCAGATACACCCCACACCGCCGCACAACCCAGAAAGGCCCCCATGGACACCACCTTCAGCCACATTAAAGCCGTGTTCTGTGATATCGACGGCACGCTGCTCACGAGCCAGCACACGGTGTCCCCGCGCACCGTGGCGGCGATCCGCGCCCTGCGCGAGCGTGGCGTGCTCTTTGGCCTGTGCACCGGGCGCGACGCCCACGCGACCGAGGCCATGTACGAGCTCTGGGGCATCGAAGGCCTGGTGGACGTGCTCGTGGGCTGCGGCGGCGCCGAGGTCATCGACCGTGCGCACGACATCAACGAGCTGAGCTATCCGCTGCCGGGCGAGACCATCGCGCGCATCTGCAAGCACATGGCGGACCTTCCGGCAACACCCGTCTGCCCCCGAGACGGCGTGTTCTACGTGCTCGAGAGCAACGCGTGCGTCGAGCACCTGTCGCGCGTCGATGGCGTGCCCTACCAGGTGGTCGATTTTGCCGAGTTTTTGCGCGAGCCGCAGCCCAAGGTGATGTTTACCATGGCGCCCGAGGTAATGCCGCGGGTGATTGAGCGGGCGTCGACGTTTGCCGATAACACCGTTAAGGCGGCGGCTCTGCAAACTACGCAGCGGCTCTACGAGTTCATGGACCCGCGCGTGTCCAAGACGCGCGGCCTTGTGCGCGTAGCGGAGCTCAACGACATGGAGCTTGCGAACATCTGCGTGTTTGGCGATGCCGATAACGACACCTGCATGGTGGCTGACGCCGGCGTGGGCGTGGCCATGGCAAACGGCAGCGACGCCACCCGCGCCGCCGCCGATTTTGTAACCGCCAGCAACGACAAAGACGGCATCGCGATCTTTATCGAGGAACATCTGCTGTAGCGCTGGGGGAGAACCACCACAAAGGGAATTGGCACCTTTGTGGCGGCCTCAGGCGATTTGGGCGAAATGATGCCTAAAATCTGCGCGAAAATTCAAATATAGTTGTCTGAACATCACGCTTCTAACTACCGATGGGTTAAAGATATTCTCATCAATTTGGTAGGATATTCATCCCGGTTAATGATCTACCGTTCACGGTCGATTTCCGACCGTTCACAGGATGTTTGCTCTTGAGCAAAATGTTGTGCAAATAAATCTAATGCCATTAAAAAATAATAGGCAACTAAATTACCAGCAGAAACAAAAAATAGATAGCGAATAAACGAAGGTAAATCTGAGCAAATGTCAAGAGAATTGAGAACTCGCTACAATAATGTCGGTTTTGTTGCTCAGATGTTTAAACAATCGTTATAATTGCATTACTAAACGAGCGCAATTACAGATTGCGCAGATACGTTTGATGGTGAAAGAGCAAGATCGCGGTCTCTTGGGGAGGAGACATCGATGAAAGCGAATTCAGACAAATCTAAGCAGAGTAAAAAAGCGACGCGCCGTGTACTGGCAGGCGTTTTGTGCGGAGCATCCGTTTTGAGCCTGGTACTGTCACTCGTCATGCCCCCGATCTCGCAGGCCATTGCCAACGATGCCGAGGCGGGTGCAGCCGAGAAAACTGTGGCGGCGGCTGATTCCTCAACTGAGTCTACTGATGTAGAAAACACCAACAACGTGGATACCGAAAAGCAGGATAGTGACGATGCCGGGAATGATGCGAGCGAGGACACCGTCGCAGCAGACTCGACTGCTGATGGCGCGGAAGTCAAGGGTGCCGAGCAACCTTTCGACGCACAGCCTTCCGATAATGAAAATAGCGACGAAAACGCTATCGCTCCCGTCAGTACCGAAGACTATAAAAAGGTAGAAGGTAATGTTGCTAATGCATTCGTTGGTGGCGGCAAGTATCGTTTGAGTGGTAAATCCTGGTCAGATAGCCAGATCACCATCACCGCAAACACCACCATCGATCTTAACGGCAACATGCTCTATCACGGTCCCGGTTCGGTGGGGTCGTTCATCGTGGTTCAGAACAACGCCACGCTTACTATCGAGGATTTAGGCCAAACAACAAAAGATGCACCAAGTCCGGTCGATACGGCCAATACGTCGGCGGGTCAGCCTGCGAGTATAGAGTGGGAAAGGGGAAGCGGCTCTAATAAGGGCACTCCTAAGAGTCTTACTTACTTCGAGACCGTGAGTGAGCCAACGGAAAACGGGTTCGGTACTACCGAAACTACAACCAAGCATGTCCTGACTGGCTTCGGTGCGATTGATGCTGCATCAGATAATGGTTCTGTTGAAACCGTTATTAACGTTAATGAGGGCTGCGTGCTCAATCTCAAGGGTGGCATGATCACCACTGCCGCAAGTTTAAAACAATACGGTCAGGTAATCAAAGCTTCAGGCACCGTTAACATCTCAGGCGGATATATCGCGGGTGGTAACTGTGACAATGGCGGATGGGGCGGTGGCCTGTGCGTGACGGGCGCAAATGCCTCGCTTAACATGACCGGCGGCGTAATCGCTGCAAACAAGGCTGCTTCTGGCGGCGGCATCTATGCTAACCTGGGCGCCAAGCTGAATCTTTCTGGTGGAGTCATTTCGGGCAACGCCACGTATGGCAACGTCTATAACGAAGGTGGGAGTCCCAACAATGGCTATGGCGGCGGTGTCTTTACCAAAGGCGCCAACGTTAACATCAGTGGTTCGGCCAACATCACAAACAACTGTGTTGATTCGTATATCAACGACTCGAACATTTATAACAAGGGCCTGCTTGGCGGCGGTGGCATTGCATCTGTTGACGGCGGCACACTAACCATGGAGGGCGGCTCCGTTACAGCTAACTACTCCAAAGAAGCAGGCGGCGGTATTTATGCCGGTTTCTGGGACAAAAAGATTCAGTTTACCATGACAGGTGGCACGATTGCGGGCAACGAATCTCTTAACGGCGAGGGCGGCGGTTTGCGTATCGCTGGCGGCAACAGCCCTGGTATGCAGGCGAAAATTGAAGCTACCCCCAATAGCAAGATTTATATCACGAATAACAAGACTATGACGGGCGTAGATTGTGAGAGTGGCGGCAAACGTGGCGGCGACTGGGGCGGTGGCGGTGTCTTTGTTCAGAAGGGCGGCAGGCTCAATATTTTCAAGACGCTGATCACTAATAATCGCGCCGGTGGCTGGGGCGGTGGCGTTGGTGCTTGTCCTACGGGCGAGACAATCGTTTCGCACTCAAATGGCGCTGCTATTTATGACAACGCAGATAACGTTGATCAAGATGGCAAAAAGCTGCCAGACGTTGATCAAAATGAACATAAACATCCAGATTATCATTATTCCGCTGGCGGCGACAACAAAACTGAAGACCGCGATGAAGTATATTACGTTACTCATTCCTTCCAAAATTCCGGCCATGAGGATTTCTTCTTGGTCCGTAATAAGAATGGCGCGGATAAGACAATCGCTGTCGTTCTTGGCAAGATGCTGGGCGGCGAATCGGCTGGCTGGCAGGGCACTTGCGACGGAAATCCGGTTACCATCGACCCAAACGGCGGTGCCGAGGCTAAGTACATGTTCGGCCTTAAGGCTAATCCGACACCCTATGCCAAGGATAAGGCGCAGACAGAGGCTACGACCATCATCAGCGGTAACTACTCCTACACCCACGGTGGCGGCATCATGACCAACGGCGATCTTGTCGTTGGCGAGGTCAAGGCTCTGAACGTGTATCCTGCAATCAAAGTCAAGGCAAATAAAGTCCTTATGAAGGACGGCAAAGAGCAAGGTCTTTCGGGTCACAACTATCAGTTTAAGCTGTTGGGCGCACCTGCCGATCCAAACAAGGCACCATACTGGAATAATGACGGCACGCTTAACGAAAACGGATGTGAGGCGAAACCGGCGGTTCCTGTCAATGAAAACGGAGAGATTCTCATCGACACGGGCGCGAACTACCAGTCGGGCGATTACGACCTCTACCTTGTTGAAGTCCCTATCAAAGAGGAAGGTACGACCTTTGATAAGGCCATTTACAAAATACATATAAAGGTTGGTACGACACCAGTTAACTGGACCGACCTCTTGGGAATCCATATTAATCGTTATGCAGTTAATAAGGACGCTTCCACAGTATCCGTAAAAAAGGAGGGCGCGGCGGACTTCATTAACTGTGGCGCTGACTTCTATAGCTGGACTGAGGATTCGGCTACCGACGTCGTTTCGACCGTAACAATCGGCAACAACTCCAGCCCTGCGTTTGCGAACGAACTTGCGCCCTACCAGACCTCAGGCACTTGGACACCTCGGGTGACCAAGAAGGTCGACGGCGGCGAGATGAAGAAGTTTAAGTTCGAGCTGTATACCAAGGATGCCAGTGGCAACAAGCAGGTGCTCGATACCAAATACACTAGTAAGGGGACGGGCAATGAGGCAACGGTGACGTTTGAGAATCAGACGATTGGCCCGCTTGGTATCAAAGATCTCGCTGGTGGCAAAGCAACAGTCACCTACTACATCTGTGAATGCGACGCCGACAAGAAGGATGGCACCAAGCACGAAGGCTACGTCAACGACACCAAGACCTTCAAGGTTGTGGTGACGGCAACGGATGACGACAAAGGACATCTGACCTGCACGCCGACCTACTACGAGGTCGACGCCAACAACATGGAACAGGAGACCGATAACCCCACCTTCACCAACACCTACTCCACCAAATTGCCCCTTTCTGGTATGTCGGGCGTCACTCTGACGTACCTTGCCGGCGCGGCGGTGCTTTGCGCTGCTGCGGCCTGGATGCACGTTCGTCGCAAGGCGAGCGCGAAGGGAGGTGAGCGTCGTGAATAAGAAAGTTTGCTCCTTCCCGATCTTGTTTGCGCTGCTTGCCCTCCTGATCGGCACCTGCGCGGTTGTGTTCCCCGCATCCGCGCAGGCCGCGCCGACCTCGACCGGTTCCATCACGGTGAGCGGCACCGTGGCGAGCAGCTACGACGCCTACCAGATCTTTAGCGCCAACGTCGTTGACGGCGACAACGACGCCAAGATCGCCACCGACCTTGTCTGGGCAAGCGATGCCGTGCGCGACGCCGCGCTGCCTGTGTTGCACAGCGCCGGCATGCCCAATTCCCAGACCACCGCACAGGAAGCTGCCGAGTGGCTCAACACCGATTCCCGCCTTACGAGCGCGCTGAGCGCACAGCTCGCTCGTTCCCTCCAGAGCTCTGGCGCCGTGTCCGTGGCCCTTAACGCGGGCACGACGGCCGAGCTGCCCTGTGGCTACTGGCTCATCGTCGCCAAAGACGACGCCATCTCCCAAAACGAGGCCGGCACCGCGCCGATCATGGCCCTGGTCGGCGGCAGCGCCGTCACCGTCAAGCCCAAGGCCGCGACGCCCAAGGTCCAAAAGCACGTGCTGGAGGACAGCACCGCCGCATGGCAGAAGGCCGCCGACGCCACGGTCGCCGACGACCTGTACTGGCGCCTCTCGGCCACGGTCCCGGCCGGGCTCACCGCCTACGACACCTATACGGTGCGGTTCGTCGACACCATGAGCGCGGGGCTCGACCCCTCCAAGGTGGCCGCGAGCATGCGTGTGTACGTGGCGGCGGGCGCGGACGGCGGCTTCGACGCCGTCTCGGCCGGCAAGGACGGACGCGCCGGCACCGAGCCCGCGAAGGGCTGGACCGACATCACGGCCCAGTGCGCCACCAAGGTAGCGGCTGACGGCAAGACCTTCACCGTGCGCACCGGCGACCTGATCGCCGCGCTCGGCGGGGCCGACGCCTTCGCCGCGGGCGCCCGCGTGGTCGCCGTGTACGACGCGCCGCTCAACGGCGCGTGCAGCCACGGCATCGCCAAGGGCAACCCCAACGAGGTCTACCTGCGCTACCCCCTCGCCGACCAGTCCGGCGACGCCGGCTTCACCCGCACGCCGAGCGATGATGCGACTGCCTACACCTGGGATCTCGCACTCACCAAGCGCGGCAGCGACGGCGATAAGCCGCTGCCCGGGGCGGTCTTGAACATCACGGACGACCGCGGCCGCACGCTGGCGGCCGATGGCACGTGGGATGCGAAGGGCAAGGCCACCGTCACCACGGGCGAGGACGGCCGCGTGACCGTCTCGGGCGTGGACTCGGGCAAGCTGGAGATTCGCGAGCTCAAGGCACCCAAGGGCTACACCGCCTTTAAGGGCACGCGCTCCGTGACGGTCAAGGCCGAGGGCCTGGACGTCAATCAGGTGGCGGCTGCGAAGCCGAAGGTGACCGTATCGGCCGAAAGCCCCCTGTGGGTTGATGCCGCCGATGCCGGGAAGGGTTTGGTTGAGTTGTCGTTGCTCAACGCCCCAACTAAGGAAATAGGTCGAGGCTTTATGCCCTCGACGGGAGATAGAACGTTGGTGTTGGTAACGGCTTTGGCCGTCATCGGAGTAGTGGCTATTGTCGTCGCGCTCGTCATCAAGCGGGGAGGAGGTCGCCATGATAAATAATTGTCCCCCCCCCTGCTCAATGGCGTATTGCCTCCGTAGCGAGTGGCGCGCAGGGAAATACGCCTGCTGGCTTTTGATGATGACAAGAATTAAAGCAACCTCCAAGAAAGAGGTCCCAACATGAAAGCAACCAAGAACATCGCACGCCTGGCAGTAACCGCCGGTCTCACAGCAGCGCTGAGCTTCGGCGGCGTAATGGCACCGGTGACCATGGCGTTTGCAGCTGAGGGTACGGCTGCAACGGCCAATACCATCACCATCAATAAGAATGAAAACAATGGTGATGTGAAGTACAAGGCCTACCAGATTTTCGAGGCCGATGTCGTGGATGAGAGCGGCAAGACTGGCAAGACTGACAAGGTCGTTTCGAATGTTAAGTGGGCAACTGGCGTTAATGACACGACGCAAAAAGCCATTATTAAGGCCATCAACGACTATAATAAAGATGAAGCAGACGATCTGACAACCGATGCCAGCCCGCAGGATGTTGCCAATTGGCTGACTGCCAACATTACCGGGACCACAAACACGACGGTTCTCAAAGACACCGATTTGCTCAATACGCTTGCTGGACTGGTTGCGAAGAATGTCAATCCGACTAACCCGACGGGCGTTGTAGAGACTTCGTTTGGGGCGGGTACCAAGGTTTCTTTCGATAAATCTGGTTATTACCTGTTTCTGACTGACGCGGACACTTTGGCTTCGGATAAGTCGACGACCGGCAGCAAGAATACTGCCACTTCGCCGATTTATGCCGTCGTGGGCGCCGGCGATGTAGAGGTTACCGAGAAGACCAGCATTCCTACGGTCAACAAGGAAGTTCGTGAGGGTGCGACATGGGGAAAGGTGAGTGACTCGTATATTGGCGAGGAGGTCGAATATAAACTGACTGGTTCCGTTGCGAGCAACATCGACACCTTCACCAAGTACGAATATACGTTCCAGGATCATCTTTCTGTTGGACTGGAGGCTATCAAGAGCTCCGTTACGGTGACAATTAACGGTCAAGTTATCCAGCCTGCAAATGGCTACACGGTAGACCTTGTGGACACTAAGAACGCTTCTGGGAACCTTACTGGCGGTCAAGACCTGACGATTTCCTTCTCCAATCTTAAGGATGCTGCAGCAGCTGCAGGCGTGACGCTTAGGGGCGACTCTAAGGTCGTTGTGACCTATAAAGCAAAACTGACCGATAAGGCTGAATACACTGCCGCCGGTAACACCAACGAGGTCAAGCTTGTCTACTCCAACGATCCCATGTCTAACGGCACCGGCACTTCCGAATCGAAGAAGGTCGCTGATTACGTCTTCGGCTTCGATGTCACTAAGATCGACCCGGATAACTCGTCTGCGAAACTCGATGCTGGCTTTACGGTCAAAATGATTAAGGAAGGGTCCGATAAAAGCGTTGAAAAATGGTTGAAGAAAGACGGCAGCTTCAGTAATGACGTAAATGACGCTTACACGTTTGAAACTACGGAGGCTGGCAACAAGGTCTCTATTCCCGGACTTGTTGCAGGCACATATCTGATTTCTGAGAGCAAGACACCTGCGGGCTACAACACCATTGCCGACTTCGAAATCACGGTGGCGCCTGAATACAATACAGACGGCACGCTTAAAAAGCTCAACGTGACGTCCAATTCCAGCATGGCCGCTCCTACGACTGATGAAAATGTGACCACGACCAAAATCCCCGTCACCATCAAGAACAAGAAGGGCTCCGGCCTCCCGCTGACCGGCCTTAACGGCGTGACCTTCACTTGGATCGCTGGTGGCGCGGTGCTCGTCATTGGCGTGGCGCACCTCATCCGCAGCCGTAAGCAGGCCGAGGAGTCCGAACAGGAGTAACGCTCGCTCATCCATCCCTTTGGCAGGTGGGATGTGATGGCCATGAGACTTGCGGACACTTTTCTCGTTCATCCACGTTCTTGCTTTGCCATTCTCTTTTCGGGGCAGACTCCGGGCTGGAGTCTGCCCCGTTCTTTTGGGACAACGCAGCCAGCCTCCACCGTCCGATGCGGGTACGTTCGTCATCGCGTTTCTTGACTCGTATGAGGTTCGGATTAAGGTCCGTAGGCGCACGCGCGGTGCGGACGGTAGAAGGCATTTGCGCCGCAACAAGCGCAAATAAGAATGCCCGGGGTTAGAGGCCCGGGCATTTAACAAAACCAGAAAACTAGGCCGCCCGCGCTTTCGAACACTTACGCGGGATGCGTCGCGCAATGGATTCCTCTTTTCCAAGCAGCGCGCACAGCTCCGTAGCGCCGCCGGGGGTCGAGGCCTTGCCGGATACGGCTACGCGCAGCGGCCAGAGCACGACGGAGTTCTTGAGCTCGAGCTTCGCCGCCAGCGCGACGAGCGCTTCATACAGACCTTCGTTCGTCCAGACCTCCAGCGATTCCAGCACCGGAAGAATCTCACGCAGGGAGGAGAGGCTGTTCTCCAGCGTCGTCTTGGACTTCTTGTGGACATACAGCTCCGTGGAGTATTCCGGCAGTCTGTCGATAAAGTCCACACGCTCCGGCAGATCGGACAGAATTTCGCAGCGCGGCTGCACCAGCGCGGCGACGGCCTTCAGATCAATCGCGGGATTCGTAATGACTGTTTTCAGAACCGGCTCGGCCTTGGCGAAAAATGCCTCGGGGCTGAGCTTTTTCATATATTCCGCGTTCATCCAGCGCAGCTTGTTGATATCGAACACGGCAGGGGACTTCGAAATGCCGGAAATGTCAAAGATCTCGGCCAGCTCCGAAAGCGTGTAGAATTCGCGCTCCGCGTTTTCGCCCTTCGGGCTCCAGCCCAGCAGCGCCACATAGTTCAGCACAGCCTCGGTCAGATAGCCCTCGCGGATCAGATCCTCATAGCTTGGGTCGCCGTGGCGCTTGGACATCTTGTGCTGCGCGTCGCGCATGACAGGGGAGCAGTGGACATATGTCGGGATCTCCCAGCCAAAGGCTTCGTACAGCAGATTGTATTTCGGTGCGGAGGACAGATATTCGCTGCCGCGTACGACGTGCGTAATGCCCATCAGATGGTCGTCGACGACGTTTGCAAAGTTGTACGTCGGCAGGCCGTCGGATTTCAGCAGCACCTGATCCTCCAGCTCCTTGTTTTCTACCGTAATATCACCGAAGGACGCGTCGTGGAACGTCGTCGTGCCCTCATGCGGGATGCGCTGGCGGATGACGAACGGTTCGCCCGCCTCCACGCGCTTCTTTGCCTCGTCCAGCGGCAGATCGCGGCAGGCGCAGACGTGCTTTTTGATTTCGCCCGTCTCGCTTCCGGCGTCTTCCTCGTCGCCTTTCTGGCAGAAGCAGTAATATGCGCCGCCCTTTTCGCACAGCAGCTTCGCGTATTTGCCGAACAGGTCGCGCCGCTCGGACTGCACATACGGCCCGACCGGCCCGCCGACGTCCGGCCCTTCGTCGTGCGTCAGGCCGCATTCGGCCATTGTCTTGTAGATCACGTCGACCGCGCCCTCGACCAGACGGCCCTGATCGGTGTCCTCAATGCGGAGAATGAACTTGCCGTGGTGGCGGCGGGCAATCAGCCATGTATAGAGCGCGGTGCGCAGATTGCCGACGTGCATATAGCCCGTGGGGCTCGGAGCAAAGCGGGTGCGGACCTCGCCGTGCGGGATGCGCGCTTCCATCTGCTCAAAAAAATCCATGATGCGTGTTCCTCCAATATAAAAGTATGGTTATTATATAGTTTTTTTCAGAAACAGTCAATCATTGATTGCGCATTCCGATGGTTTGTGCTATGATATGCGCATCTATCGAATAGAAAGAAGGACGTATCATGGACGAAAAAAAACGTATCTTTTCCGGTATCCAGCCCAGCGGCGATCTGACGCTCGGCTCGTATATGGGAGCGATCAAAAACTGGGTCGCTTTGCAGGACGAATATGAGTGCGTCTATTGTATCGTCGATATGCACGCCATTACCGTCCGGCAGGTCCCGGCTGATCTGCGCCGCAGAAGTCTGGAGCAGCTCGCGCAGTATATCGCCTGCGGACTCGACCCGCAGAAGAACATCATGTTCATTCAGTCCCACGTGCCGCAGCACGCGGAGCTTTCCTGGGTGCTTGGCTGCTATACGCAGTTCGGTGAGCTGTCGCGCATGACGCAGTTCAAAATGAAATCGCAGCAGCACGCAGATAATATCACCGCAGGCCTCTTTACCTATCCCGTACTCATGGCCGCCGATATCCTGCTCTACCAGACCGACCTTGTCCCTGTCGGCGAGGATCAGCGCCAGCACGTCGAGCTCTGCCGTGACATCGGCGCGCGCTTCAACAATTCCTTCCCCGATACCTTCAAGCTCCCCGAGGCGTTCATCCCCAAGATGGGCGCGCGCATCATGAGCCTCGGCAACCCGGACAATAAAATGTCCAAGTCCGACCCCGACGGCTGCGTGTTCCTCATGGACAAGCCGGAGGATATCATGCGCAAATTCAAGCGCGCCGTGACCGACTGCGAGACGGCTGTCCGTTTTGACAAGGACAATAAGCCCGGCATCTCCAATCTTCTTACGATCTACTGCGCCGCCACCGGCAAGACCATCGAGCAGGCCGAGGCCGAATTTGCGGATCAGGGCTACGGCGTCTTCAAGCCCGCCGTCGGCGAAGCCGTTGTCGAGCTTGTCCGTCCCATCCGCGAAAAAACCGAGCAGATGCTTGGCGATAAGGCGTATCTGGAAAGCATCTACAAGGAGGGCGCTGAGCGCGCATCTTATCTCGCCAACAAGACCCTCCGCAAGGTCTACAAAAAAGTCGGCTTCGTCGCGCGGTAACGCATGAAGCACGCTGCTTCCCAGTAGGGGCCGATGCCCACATCGGCCCGTTGGGAAGTGCCGAATTTGCCGTAGATTTCCGCAAAAACGGCCATATTCTGCCGGGCCGATGTGGGCATCGGCCTCTATAAGGTTAAACAATCATTATGACAACAAAACAAGTCGTTTATATGCTGCTGGCGATGCTTGTCGCTGCTGCTGTGTCGTTCGCGTCCACGCCGATGGTCAAGGCGCTGGCCTGCAAGGTCGGTGCGATCGACGTGCCCAAGGATAACCGCCGTATGCACAAGGTCCCCATTCCCCGCATGGGCGGTCTGGCGATCTTTCTGGCGTTTTTACTGTCGGTTCTCGTCTTTGCGGACATCGACCGGCAGATGCAGGGCATTCTGCTCGGCTCCATCATGATCGTTATTCTCGGCGTTCTGGACGATATCATGGCGCTCAAGGCGCTGCCGAAGCTGTTTGTCCAGATCGCCGCCGCGGGCGTCGCCGTCTGGCACGGCTGCACGATCCAGTTCGTCTCCAACCCCAACGTCTTTTCCGAGGCGACCTATCTCAATCTCGGCTGGCTGTCCATCCCCGTCACGATCATCTGGATCGTCGCCATCACCAACGCCGTCAATTTCATCGACGGCCTCGACGGCCTCGCCGTCGGCGTGTCCGCCATCTCGACAGCATCCCTGATCGTCGTGGCGCTCATGGTGAAGGAGGTCAACATCGCCGTCATCCTCTGCGCGCTCTTCGGCGCGTGCCTCGGCTTTATTCCGTATAATATGAACCCCGCAAAGATTTTCATGGGCGACACCGGCTCGACCTTCCTCGGCTATATCCTTGCCACGCTTTCCATCACGGGCCTGTTCAAGATGTACGCCATCATTTCCTTCGCCGTGCCGTTCCTCATCCTCGGCATTCCGATCTTCGATATCAGCTTTGCCTTCCTGCGCCGCATTGCCCACGGCCAGAACCCGATGAAGGCCGACCGCGGCCATTTCCACCACCGCCTCATCGACATGGGCTTCTCGCAGAAGCAGGCCGTCGCCATCGCCTATATGCTGACCGGCATTTTAGGGCTGGCCGCCGTGCTGCTGACGTCCTCGGGCGAACTCAAGGCGCTGATTCTCATTGCCGCGATCTTCATCGTCAGCGCCATCGGCTTCAAGCTGATCTTCGCGAAGAACGATCGGTCGGAGGACGAGCCGGAAGAAAAACAGGAGGAACCGCATGAATAAGCTGAAAGTCATGTCCGTCTTCGGCACAAGGCCGGAGGCCATCAAAATGGCGCCGCTTGTCAAGGCGCTGCAGGCCAGCGAGCAGATCGAAAGCATCGTCTGCCTGACCGGCCAGCACCGGGAAATGCTCGATTCCGTCATGGAGATCTTTCAGTTGACGGGCGATTATGACCTGCATATCATGGAAAAGCGCCAGACGCTCTCCACCATCACCACAAAGACGCTGCTCGGCATGGACAGCGTTCTGGATACCGTCAAACCCGATCTTGTCCTCGTCCACGGCGATACGTCCACGACATTTGCAGGCGCGCTTGCCGCGTTTTACCATCAGGTCAAGGTCGGCCACGTCGAGGCCGGCCTGCGTACCTGGGACAAATACTCCCCCTTCCCGGAGGAGATGAACCGCACCCTCGTCGGCGATATCGCCGATCTGCATTTTTCCCCGACAAAGGCCAACGCGGATAATCTCCGCCGTGAGGCCATCATGGGCGATATCTTCATCACCGGCAACACGGCCATCGACGCCATGCAGTACACCGTGAAGCCCGATTTCGTCTTCCCGACGGCGCTTCTGAACGAGCTGGATTTCCGGAACCACCGGATCATCGCCGTTACCTGCCACCGGCGGGAGAATTACGGCAAGCCCATGGAGGCCATCATGCACGCCATTCTGGAGATCGTGCAGACGCACCCCGATGTGGAGGTCGTCTATCCCGTCCACCTGAGTCCCGTCGTGCGCGAATGCGTTTTCCCGATTCTGGGCGGCCACGACCGCATTCACCTCATCGATCCGGTCGACGTGGAGGAAATGCACAATCTCATTGCCCGCTGCTATATGGTCATGACTGACTCCGGCGGCTTGCAGGAGGAAGCGCCTGCCCTCGGCAAGCCTGTCCTCGTCATGCGCCGCGAAACAGAACGCCCGGAGGCCATCGCCGCCGGAACGGCAAAGCTCGCAGGCGTGGAAAAGGACGAGATCGTCCGGCTTGCGGACGAGCTGCTGGACGACCCCGCCGCGTATGCGCGTATGGCGAAGGCCGTCAACCCCTACGGCGACGGCCATGCGAGCGAACGTATCGTACAGGCGATTTTGTGGCACTTTGGCCGCGCAGCGGAAAAGCCCGCCGATTTTAACGCCTGATTGAACGCGAAACGAAAGGACGGTGACGGACGACGGAGCAGAACCAGAAAAACAGACGGACGCTGCTGATGTTCATTCTTGCGACGCTGGCTGTGATCGTCGTGATCGGCGCGCTGTTTGTCGGCAATATGCAGCAGAACAAGCGCGACGCCATCGTCCTGCCGGACGCGGCACAGAGCACCCAGCCGGAGCTTCAGCCCGACGAAAATGAGCCTGCGCTGCTTGAGGTCACGCGCGAAAACGTGCAGAGCATCGTGCGCAGCCTGCGCCGCCCGCAGTATTACCATCAGACCTATACCATCACCCGCCAGATGAACGGCGCTGTATCCGAGACATCCGCCGAGCTTTGGGTCGCGGACACGCGCGCGTGCGCTGTCCTGACGACCGCCAGCGGGGAAAAGCATATCCTGACCGACGGCGAGACGCTCTATGTCTGGTACGCCGGGGATGAAACGGTACGCACGCTTGCGGCCTCCCAGGACGCGACGATGGACGAGCTGATCGGTATCCCGACCTATGAACAGGTCGGAGCCATGCCGCCCGCCTCCATCACCGACGGCGAATTCATCACCGACGACCGCTATGATTCCGGCCAGCAGATCTTCGCCGCCTCGGAGGAGGGGACTGTCCGCCGCGAATGCTGGATCAGCCTCAGCTACGGCCTTCTGACCGAAAGCATCCTCAAATCCGGCGGCGAAACGATTTATGATGCCATCCAGACCGGACTCGAGATTTTGGCTGCCGGAGACGAGACGTTTGAAGACGTCTTCACCCTCCCGGACGGAACTGTCCCGTTCCAAGAGTAAGCGGCACCCCGAGGCTCCTCTTTCAAGGAGAGCTGGCGCGCAGCGCCTGAGAGGTTGCGGCAGGCAGCAGCGAGAACCGGAAATCCAATGCGAATCCGTAGGCACCTGCCCATTTAACTGTAGGGGCCGATGCCCACATCGGCCCGGCAGAATGCACCGATTTTACGGGGATCTCCGGCGAAGTCGTAACTTCCCAACGGGCCGATGTGGGCATCGGCCCCTACAATCCGGTCAACAGAATTGCTACAGAAATCGAAGCAGCATTCATTTCCTCAGAAAAACCTTACGACAGCAAAAATGCTGCCGCCGTTAAAATGACCGACAGCTGATCCTCCTCCTCGCCGTCCACGACGAGCAGCAGCAGGATCAGCAGCATCAGAAGATCCCCCGTATCAATGCTGCGCGGCAGCAGCCGCGACAGAAATCCGCCATGCTCCGCCGTACAGGGCGGGGCAGGAGGCGGCGGAGGCGGGGGAGCAGGCGGCACGCACACAGGCTCCGGAGGCGGAGCGGGCGCAGCCGCCTGCGGCTCCGCGCCGACGCGTGTCGGATGATAGACGCCTGCGGCGTCCGGTATGTAGCGGTTATACATCATGGCGTCTCCTTTGCTCCGGGACCTCTGCCCCGGTTTTTCAGAGCCAGACTCGCAAGACTTGCCAGCCGCGCCGCATGCAGCGCCCGGTCGATCTTTTCCTGCCGCTCCTTGCGCAGAAAGGGCTTCAGCGCCAGCAGCAGCGCTTCCTGCCTTTTGTCCATTTTTCCCGCCTGTCGCAGCATTGCGGCGGCAGGATCCGGCAGCGGCTGCTGCTGAAAAACGGCCTGCATCGGCTTCGGCTCCGATTCCGGGGGGTCCGGCACGGGCGCGCGCTCCGGCTGCGCCTGCGGCACGGAAAAGCCCATCGATCCGGCCAGCTCCCGCAGCTCCTGCAGCTGCGCGGGATCATCCAATACGGCGCGCAGCGCGCGCTCCAGCTCATCCATTGAGCTTCCTCAACAGCGCCTGTGCCTGCTCTGTGTTCAGGACAGGCCGCAGAAGCTCCATCGCCCGTGCGTGGTCGCCCTGCTTTGCCGCGTCAGCGGCCTGACGCAGCCGCTCTCCGCCGCCAGACGCCAGCAGCGCCAGCAGCTGCCGTCCCTCCGCAGACCCCAATACGCGCCGGAGCTGCTCCGGGGAAAACGAATGTTCCATCCAGCTACCCCCTCCGTTCTTAAGTAACCGCTGATGCAATCGGTTACTCAACCCGATTCTTCCTTATCATATGCGCCCCGCGCATGAAAGTGAACGATATGAAGCTTCTGATTTTGTCGGATACGCACCGGAGCCTCGGCTTCGCGTACGACGCCATAGAAAAAGAACACCCGGACGCGGTTGTGCATCTGGGCGACCATCTGACCGATGCGGAGGATCTGTCCTTCGCCTGTCAGGAACCGGATTTCTATTATGTGCCCGGCAACTGTGATTACGCCCCGACAGTCCCGCAGAGCCTGACGCTGGAGCTTGACGGCGTGCGCATTTTTGTGACCCACGGCCATCTCTACGGCGTCAAGCGCGATCTGACTGCGCTTGCGGGCGCGACAAAGGACGCGGGCGCGCGGCTTGCGCTCTTCGGCCATACCCACATCCAGCACCTGGAGGAGCGCGGCGGCATCACGCTCCTGAACCCCGGCACGGCCGGGCGCTTCGGCCACAGCGGATACGCCGTGGTCGAGATCAAGGACGGCGCGTTTTCCTGCCGTCTGGAAACGGATACGGAGTGATATTTATGATTTTAGCGATCGATATCGGCAATACCAACATCGTGCTCGGCTGTATGGAGCACGACCGCATTCTCGTCGAGGTCCGCATGGCGACCGACCTGCTCAAGACCTCCGACCAGTACTGCGTGGAACTCAAAAATCTTTTGAATCTTTATGAGATTGATCCGAAGAGCGTCGAGGGCGTCATTATCTCGTCTGTCGTACCGCCGGTTCTCAATTCCTGCAAGACTGCCGTGCGTAAGCTGACCGGCAAAACGCCGATGATCGTCGGCCCGGGCATCAAAACGGGACTCAATATCCAGATGGAGAACCCGGCTCAGATCGGCAGCGATCTGATCGTCGCCGCCGTCGCCGCCCTCAGCCGGTTTACCCCGCCTCTCATCATCGTTGACATGGGTACAGCCACGACTATGACGGCCATCGATAAAAACGGCACCTACGTCGGCGGCTGCATCAGCCCCGGTCCGAAACTCTCTGCCGAGTCGCTCTCTACACGCACGGCGCAGCTGCCTGCCATCAGTCTGGAAAGCCCGAAAAAGGCCATCGGTAAAAATACCGTCGATGCCATGCGCAGTGGTGTGATGCTCGGCTCCGCCTGTATGGTCGACGGCATGATCGACCGGATGGAGGAAGAACTCGGCGGCGGCGTGACTGTCGTTGCAACAGGCGGCATTGCGCGCTTTGTCCTTCCAATGTGCCGCCGCAGAATCGAATACGACCGTGACCTTCTTCTGAAGGGTCTATCTATCCTCTATGAAAATAACCGCAGAGAGAAGTGAATTCATGTGCAGACGAATCTCAATGCGCAGTGTGTTCTTCCTTCAAAAACGCTCGCGCGGTTTTTGAAAACCGCCGTGACGCCCCTGTTTTTATACGATGAAAAGAGTCTCGTGCAGGCAGCGCAGGCTCTTTTCCGTGCATTTTCCGACTGCAACGGATTCTTGCCGCGCTTTCCCATTCGCATGAATCCGAATCCCACGGTTCTGCAAATTCTGCGCAGCTGCGGCTGCGGCGTGCTTTGCAGGAGCCTTGCGGAGCTGGAGCTTGCCGCCCGGTGCGGCTTCCATGGCAGGAAAATCGCCTACGAGCCGTCGATCCGCAGCGCGGAAGCGGAGAAAGCTGCGCATACGCTCGGCGCAGTTTTCGTGCTGGACGGAGCCGAGCTGCTGCCCGAAGCAATGCCGGAGGCCGTAATTCTGCTCCTGCGGCAGCAGGGCCAGCTCCGCTTCGGCGCGAAGCCTGTGACGGGCGTCCCGGCCTCCTATGCCGGGATGGAACGCGAAGCGCTCCTGCGCACGGCGGAATGCCTGCGCGCAGGCGGCGTAGGCTGGCTTGGCCTCGGTATGCGGCTGGGCGAGCTGTGCGTGGACGAGGACTTCTATCCCGCTATCTTCGCCCAGCTTGCCGCGCTGGCACAGACGCTGTATGAGAAAACCGGCGCCGCGGCAGATGCAATTGACCTTGGCGGCGGTTTTGGCGTCAGCTACCGGCCCGGCTTTTCCGGTCCGGAGCCGGATGCGTGCGCCAAAGCCATCCTGACGCAGATACAGGCCCTTCCGGAAGCGCTGCGCGGCCTCTCGCTGCAAATGAGTCCCGGACGGTTCCTCGCCGCAGCCTGCGGAACGCTGGTCACGCGGGTATGGGCTGTCAAGCCGGGGCCTGCTCCGCTTGCCGTGCTGGATGTCGATCCGGCGCAGTGTCCGCGCCTGGTCAAAAGCGGCGCATACCATCCGGTGTACGTTCCGTATGCCGCCGGACGGCGGACGCTGGTGCAGCTGCTGACCGTCGGTACGCAGGACGGTCCGGTCATGCGCCGCCTCCTGCCGGAGCTTCGCCCAGGCGATCTGGTGTTCATCGGTATGCTCGGCGCGGACGGACGCAGCCTCGCCTCCCGCTACGGCGGCGCTGAACCGTGCATGGAACACCTCATCCGGCCAGACGGTGAAATTGTGCCGATCACAGCATACTGAATACCAGCCCAAGGCAGACCAGAAATCCCGCCCCGATGCAAACCGTTACCGCCGCTTCGATCACCGCAGCAGCGCACCGGATGCGCCGCCTGCGCGCACGCAGCCGCCTGCCATACACGGATAGGGCAGCCGCCTCCGGGGAACGCTTTTGATATCGGGACAGCTCAATCACAGAATCAGAACGCATCAGAAATATCCTCCCATGTTTTTCTGACGCCATTCTAGCAGATCATATGTACCATAAACCGGACTTTTGAAAGGAGCACCACTTTTATGGAAGAATTCTATCTTGATTCCTGCGGCGCGGGCCGCCTGCACTGCGCGCTCTGGAAACCGGAAGGGGAGCCGAAGGCCGTCGTCCAGCTCATTCACGGCATCGCCGAGCATATCGGGCGCTATGACGCGTTTGCGAAATTTCTGACGCAGCATGGTTATGTCGTCGCTGCCGACGATCACATGGGCCACGGCGGCTCCGCGGAAAACGGCCTCAGAGGCTATTTCTCCGGCGGCTGGCTGTCTGCGGTCGAGGATGAAAAGCGCCTGCACGACGAAATTTCCGCGCAGTACCCGGATCTGCCCTATTATATTCTCGGCCACAGCATGGGCTCGTTCCTGCTGCGCACCTATCTCTATACCTACCCCGACGCCGTGGACAAGGCCGTCATTTCCGGCACCGGCTGGGAGGACCCCATGAAGGTGCGCATGGGCAAGCTCGTCTGCAAGCTCGAAGAGGCCCGCATCGGCGAGAAAAACACCAGCGCGCTCGTCACAAAGCTCATGTTCGGCAGCTATAACAGGGCCTTCGGCCCCGTGACCTCGCCCAATGCGTGGATCTGCTCAGACGACGCCGTTGTCGCCGCCTATGACGCAGACCCCCTCTGCGGCTTCGACGCGACGGTTGGCCTCGCGCGCGACCTTCTTACAGGTGTCGGCATGAACGAGCAGCAGGAAAATCTGGATAAGATGAACAAGCAGCTGCCCATTATGTTCATCTCCGGCTGCAAGGATCCCGTCGGCGGCATGGCAAAGGGCGTTCTCAAATGCATCGACGCGTTCAAGCGCAGCGGCATGAAGGACATCACCATCAAGCTCTATCCCGAGGGCCGCCATGAAATGCTCAACGAGCGCAACAAGGACGAGGTCTATCAGGACGTTCTCACCTGGCTCGAGCGCTGAAAAACAAAAAATGAGGCTGTCCCGGATGACACTTTGTCATCCTGAGACAGCCTCTTTTTTGTGCAGAACTTATTTGCCGGATCTGAGCTCCTTCATGCAGTTCGCGCAGATGTTCTTGCCTCTGTAGTTTTCGACATTTCTGCCGTCGCCGCAGAAGATGCAGGTCGGCTCGTACTTCTTGAGAATAATGGATTCACCATCGACATAGATTTCGATAGCATCCTTTTCCGCGATGTCGAGCGTACGGCGCAGCTCAATGGGCAGAACGATTCTGCCGAGCTCGTCGACCTTTCTGACGATACCTGTGGATTTCATGGTAAACAACCCCCTTATTCTTAGCCATGCATATAGATCTAGCCGTCGGATGCTGCATGGACATCAGACAGCGCTCCCTCAAGCAGCTTTATTCTACCATCCAATTATGTACAAATTTTGAACAAAAAATCTTTTTCTTGTCGGAGAGCGAAATATGTTGTTGAATTTTCTCTGGTTTGGACTGATTTTACTTGCGTTTGTATCTGATCTGCTGACAGGAATGCCGTTTTCGTCCGGCATGGACGGACTGAGCGGCGCACGGGCGGGACTGGAGCTGGCGCTGACGCTGGCCGGGCCGGTCTGCCTCTGGTCGGGGCTGTCGCAGGCGATGGAGCGTGCGGGACTGACTGAAGGGCTGTGTACGGCGCTGCGGCCTGTGCTGCGGCGGCTGTTTCCGGTATGCGCAAAAGACTCCGAGGGCTTCTGGAACCTGTGCGGCAATCTGAGCGCGAATCTGCTGGGGTTGGGCAACGCGGCGACGCCGCTCGGCATCCGGACGGCGCAGCGGATGCAGGCGCTGTCCGGCGGCGGGGGAGCGTCGGATGAGCTGTGCCTGCTGGTCGTGATGAATACGGCGTCTTTGCAGCTGATCCCGTCGACGATCGCCGCCGTCCGCGCGCAGCTCGGCGCGGCGCACGCGTTCGATATCCTGCCTGCCGTGTGGCTAGCATCGGCCTGCTCGGTCGGAGCTGGGATTCTGGCGGCGAAGGGCCTGAAGCGATGCTGGAGAACCTGACGGAGCTGCTGCTGCCTGCGCTTTTGCTGCTGGCGGGTGCGGCAGGGATCGCAAAAAAGCAGGATGTTTACGGCGGAATGCTGACCGGTGCACAGGACGGGCTGCGGCTGATGCTCTCGCTGACCCCCACGCTGGTGCTGATGCTGACGGCGGTGACGATGCTGCGGGAGAGCGGCTTTTTTGCGCTGCTCACGCCCGTTTTCGCGCCGGTCTTCCGCCTGCTTGGCATCCCGCCGGAGGTCGCGCCGCTGGTACTTATCCGGCCTCTCAGCGGCAGCGCGGCGCTGGCCGTCGGGACAGATCTGATGCGGGAATACGGGGTCGATTCCCAGATCGGCCGGACGGCAGCGGTCATGCTCGGTTCGACCGAAACGACGTTCTACACCATCAGCGTCTATTTTGGCGCGGCAGGCGTCAAAAAAACGCGCTATGCGCTCCCGGCAGCCCTGATCGCCGACCTGACCGGCTTCTGCATGGCCGCACTGAGCGTGCGCGTGTTTTTCCGATAGCACCCTCGAAAAGGCTCCCCCTGTCATGTCCCGACAAGGGGAGCCTCCGGATGTACGTTCAGCCCTTTTCACCGTTGTTTTCCAGATAGATGGCAAGCCAATTCAGAAGCTTGGGATCCTCCGGATGGTAGATCAGGAAGCCGTCGTGATGCGGCCGGCTGACGACGATCTGCCTGCCGGAAAGGCTGAGGCTGCAGCACTCGTCTTCGGATGGCCCCCAGACCAGCATGAGCGAAACGCCCCGGCCGTCGTAGGCTCTGCCGGCGCTGACCGACTCGATGGGCCACGGCAGGAGATTGCGGAAATCCTCCCGGTAGCGAGTCGAGTTCAGAAGCATAAGAACACCTTCATACGCCGTGTCCTCCGGCGTCACGTTTTGCAGCGCATAGCTTTCCGTGTACGCCCTGCCGTCCCGAACTCCGCTGAGCGACACGACTCCGGCGAGGCTGGTGATCTCATCCCGGTCAGAAGCCGTCATCTCCTCGAACGTGTGCGGCGTCAGCCGCCAGGCGAGAAGACAGAGCAGCAGGATCGCAAGCAGCAGCAGGATGCACTTTTTCGTTCCCCGACGCATAGGCAGGCCCTCCTTTTTTTCTGACTCTATACTATCAGACGGCTTCCGGCTTTGCAAGACGGCGAAGCATGAAGAATTCTGAAGATTTCCTTGACCCAGATGCTGTGCACGGATACAAAATCAGCACTATATGTTGTGATTCACGCGGAAAAAGGTTAATATTTGCTTAAAACATGAGAAAAACGTTGAAAAAGCAAGAAAAATATGCTACTCTTTCGGTATACATAATCTGCTCCGCAATATGAGGAGGAACCGAAATGCAAAAGAGATGGATCAGTCTGCTGCTAGTGCTTGCGCTGGTGCTGGCTGTTTGGAGCGTCTGCGCTGTCGCGGCGGACGCGCAGAAGGCGGATGAGGCCGCCGGGGAAGAGGCGGCTGCCGAGCCTGCCGCAGAGGAACCTGCCGAAGAGGATACTCCGGCGGAGGAACCCGCCGCTCCCGCCGAAGAAGCGGATACCGCTTCTTCGGCGGAAGAAGCACCCGCGGAGGACGGCGAACAGAACCACATCCACGCCGCAAACCGCGAGGACAGCTGCGAAGAGCCGTCCTTTGCGCCGCTGACCGTGACCGGCGGAAAGCTGGAATCCGGCTGCTATTATCTGACGGATGATCTGGCTCTTGAAGAGCCGCTCTGCGTGCCCAAAAACGGCGCGCAGGTCACGCTCTGCCTGAACGGCCACACGATCCGTCTGGCGGACGGCGCTGAGGGCTGCATCATCTTCGTCGCCGTGAGCGATAAGGACGCGGAGCCGTCCGTCCTTACCATCACCGACTGCAACGGAGCGGACAGCTCCAGCAATTATTACGTCGACGAAGACGGCGCGCTTGTCTTTGACGACGGCAGCTATGCCTGGCAGGAGGCCTATATCGCGGCAAGCGAAAAGAACGCGCTTGCCGGTGGCCGGATCACCGGCGCAACAGCAGGCGCGATCAGCGTGGGCGATTATAACGAGCTTTATCTGACAAACGTGAACATCATTGATAACGCGGGCCGCTATGGCGCAGGCGTTGTCGTTGCGGAGCACGCCTCCGCCGTGCTGGACAGCTGCGTCATCGCGGGCAACCGACTGACGGGTGAAATGAAGGCCTCCGAAAAGCAGATCCTGGGCGGCGGCGTGTACTGCGCCGGTACGCTCGAGCTGAGCGGCACGACCAGCATCACCGGCAACCGCGCGCAGGACGCGCAGGATAACCTCTGGCTGGATGAAACTGCTGCACTCAAGATCGGCGATCTGGGCCTTGACAAGCAGGCGCACATCGGCGTCAGCGGAGCGGCGGAGCAGACGATCCTGACCGGCTACGCAGACGATTTCTCGGAGAACTTTACAAGCGACGATCTCACGCTGACTATTGCTGCCGCCCGTAAAAACGGCTTTACCGAGCTTTCTTTGCAGGAGGCCGTCTATACTCTGACGCTCGACACCGGCGAGGACAGCGAGCCTGTCACGCTGGAAGCAGAGCAGGGAAAAAGCCTGCACGAACTGAATGTGCAGGCTCCGGAGCGTGAAAACATGACGTTTGACGGCTGGTACACCGAAGAAGGGGACTGCGTCGACGCGGAAGCGCCGCTGCATCTGACCGGCGATACGACGCTTTCCGCCCGCTGGACGCAGGCGGAGCCGCAGAGCGCGGAGGCCGCGCTGCTGACCTATGACCCCGACGCGCCCATCACAAAACAGGAGGCGGCAAAGACGCTTTACCAGATGGCCCGCCAGCTCGGTCTGGACACCGAAGCCGGGCAGGAGGTCGATCTGACGCAGTTTGAAGACGCAGACGAGATCAGCGAGGACGCGGCGGACGCCGTCCGCTGGGCCTATGCCGCCGACCTTCTGACCGAAAAGGACGGGAAGCTCCATGTTGCCGACGAGTTGACCCGGAAGGAGCTGACCCGGATGCTGGAGGATTTTCTGGATCTGATTTAAGCGCCGCGCTGCTTCCGCACCAGAAGCATACAGAGCAGCATCAGAAGCGGGAAAATGATGGCGGCGAGGATGCCTGCGCGGAGCGCTCCGCCGCAGGCGTCCGAGACGAGGCCCGCAAGCGTCGGGCCTCCCGCGCAGCCAAGATCACCCGCCAGCGCCAGCAGCGCGAACATCTGCGTTCCGCCTCCTCGGATGGAGGCGGATGCGCGGCTGAACGTTCCGGGCCAGAAAATGCCGACCGAGAAGCCGCACACGGCGCAGCCAAGCAGGCTCAGAACCGGAGACGGCACGAACACGATGCACAGATACGCCCCGACGCACAGCGCCGCGCAGACAGCCATATAGCGGCTTAAGTTTAGTTTTTCGCCGTATTTCCCGAAAATCAGCCGGGAAACGCCCATCATAGCTGCGAAGGCCATCGGCCCCGCCAGATCGCCCACGGTCTTCGATACGCCCAGTCCCTGCTCGGCAAAGGCTGATGACCACTGGCTCACGGCCTGCTCCGACGCGCCTGCGCAGAGCATCATCACCATAAAGAGCCAGAATACACGGCTTTTGACGAGCGTGCGCAGCGATAGCGCCTGCGCACCCTCGGCCTGCATCGGATAGAGCGGCGCACCCCCGAAGAAGACCGCGTTTACGACTGGAACAAGCGCCCACAAAAGCGCAAGGAGCTTCCAGTTTCCAATTCCGAACAGCGCGAAAAATGCCGTCGACAGCAGCACGACGCCCATATGACCCCAGCAATAGAATGAATGGAGCAGGCTCATGTGCTGTTCCTTATTCTGCGTGGGGCAGGATTCCATCACCGGGCTGACAATGACCTCCAGCAGCCCGCCGCCGACGGCGTAGATCACGACGGCGATCAGAAGCCCCGTAAACGCATCCGGCAGCGCATCCGGAAGAATGGTCAGCAAGACAAGTCCTACAGCCGAAGCAATATGCGACAGCAAAATAGCCGCGCGGTAGCCGATGCGGTCCAGAAACCACGCCGAGAGCAGATCAATGCCGAGCTGAATGCAGAAATTGATCGTGATGAGCAGCGTGATTTTCGAAAGCGGGATCTGGTACGTCCGCTCGAACATGACGAAAAGCAGCGGAACAAAGTTATTGACGATGGCCTGCACGATATAGCCGACATAGCAGCCAAGGATCGTCCGGCGGCAGGAGCTTTGCATGGGAATTACCTCGTTTTTTGCAGATTACCGCCTTTATATCACATCTGCACGGTCTTTGCAAGCGTCCTGCGGCCCAAAAATTTTTTTCGCTTTACCGGAAAAAACACTTGACAAACGCGAATTTCAGGCGTATACTCCGTGGCAAGATGAAACCGTTGATGCAGACGAGTAAGCAGACAGGATTTCTCCCAGAGAGCTGCCGGGTGGTGCGAGTGCAGCAGAAAGACGTTTGCCGAATGGACTGCGGAGGGCAGGCTGAACGCAAAGGCAAGTAGGCGCTGACGGAGTCCCACCGTTACAGGGGAGGATGCGTGCAGGCGCGTCATGAGCGGACAAGCAATTGTCAATTTGGGTGGCACCGCAGAAGTTTTTCAGACTTTTGTCCCAAGAGATCAAACCGATAACCGGTTTTCTCTGTGGATGAAGGTCTTTTTTGTTTCCCTTTTCCCGGAGAAAGCTAAAACGCGAAAGGAGAAACAACTATGAAAACCGAAAACATTCCTTACAAGATCTATCTGTCTGAGTCTGAGATGCCCCAGAATTGGTACAATGTCCGCGCGGACATGAAGAATAAGCCCGCACCTCTCGTGAACCCCGGCACCGGCAAGCCCATGGGCTTTGACGATCTGCGCCCCGTTTTCTGTGACGAGCTGATCGAGCAGGAGCTGGACAACGACACGCCGTATATCCCCATCCCGCAGGAGATCCGCGATTTCTACAAGATGTACCGTCCGTCACCGCTGGTGCGCGCGTACTGCCTCGAGGAAAAGCTCGGAACCCCGGCGAAGATCTATTACAAATTCGAGGGCAACAATACCTCCGGCAGTCACAAGCTGAACTCTGCCATCGCGCAGGCGTATTACGCCAAAAAGCAGGGACTCAAGGGCGTTACGACCGAGACGGGTGCCGGTCAGTGGGGCACGGCCCTTTCCATGGCCTGCGCGTATCTGGGCCTCGACCTGAAGGTCTTCATGGTCAAGTGCTCGTATGAGCAGAAGCCCTTCCGCCGCGAGGTCATGCGCACCTATGGCGCAAGCGTCACGCCCAGCCCATCGAACACCACGAATGTCGGCCGCGCCATTCTCGCGAAGGACCCCGACACGACCGGTTCTCTCGGCTGCGCTATCAGCGAGGCCGTCGAGGTCGCCACGACCACGTCCGGCTACCGCTATGTGCTCGGCAGCGTCCTGAATCAGGTCTTGCTCCATCAGTCGGTTATCGGTCTGGAAACGAAGATCGCGCTCGATAAATACGGCATTACGCCCGATATCATCATCGGCTGCGCCGGCGGCGGCTCGAACCTCGGCGGTCTGATCGCTCCGTTTATGGGCGAAAAGCTGCGCGGCGAAAAGGATTACCGCTTCATCGCCGTCGAACCCGCCTCCTGCCCCAGCTTTACGCGCGGCGTGTTCGCCTATGACTTCTGCGATACCGGCATGGTCTGCCCGCTGGCCAAAATGTACACGCTCGGCAGCGGCTTCATCCCGTCGGCCAACCACGCGGGCGGCCTGCGCTACCACGGCATGAGCCCGATCCTCTCGCGGCTGTACCACGACGGCCTGATGGAGGCCCGCAGCGTCGAGCAGACGAGTGTATTTGAAGCAGCGGAGTATTTCGCCCGCACCGAGGGCATTCTCCCCGCGCCGGAATCCAGCCACGCCATCCGCGCCGCCATCGACGAAGCGCTTAAGTGCAAGGAAACAGGGGAGGAGAAGACCATTGTCTTCGGACTGACCGGCACTGGCTACTTCGATCTCGTTGCGTATCAGAAGTTCAACGATCATGAAATGACCGATATTATCCCGACCGACGAGCAGCTTGCCGCAAGCATCGCAAAGCTGCCGAAGGTGTCGGAATGAAATTTCTGCGTACACCCTGTTGACATTTGTATGCGAGGTGTGTATAATAACGCCGTCAATCAAATACAGGACATCCGTTGATCGTCCTCAGAACGCGTATGCGGACTGAGAACAGAAGGAATCTCTGGAGAACTCATTGAATTGAGTGCCGAAGGTGCAAGGCGCAAGCCGAATCTCTCAGGCAAAAGGACAGAGCCGCAGCTACAGTTTTTGTAATACGGCACCACAATGAGCAGACCGGAGACGGCCTGCTCATTTTTATCGTTGTATAAGGAGATACATCGTCATGGCAAACGTACTCGAAACCGGCATGAGCTATCTGCAGACGCAGGACCCCGAGGTCGCGGCCTGCATCGAAAACGAATTTCAGCGCCAGAAGCAGAACATTGAATTGATCGCGTCGGAGAACATCGCCTCTCCCGCCGTCATCGCGGCCATGGGCTCCGTTCTGACGAACAAATACGCCGAGGGCTACCCCGGCAAGCGCTATTACGGCGGCTGCGATTATGTGGATGTGCTGGAGACAATCGCGATCGAGCGCGCGAAAAAGCTGTTCGGCGCGGCCTATGCCAATGTACAGCCGCACTCCGGCGCGCAGGCCAATCTGGAGGTCTATGCCGCGCTCTTGCAGCCGGGCGATACGCTCATGGGCATGGATCTTGCCAGCGGCGGCCATCTGACGCACGGCGCCCGCGTCAATCTCTCCGGCAAATACTATCACAGCATCAGCTACGGCGTGGACCCGGAGACGGGCCGCATCGACTATGATCAGGTCGAGGACATGGTTCGCCGGTACCGGCCGAAGCTGCTTGTGGCCGGTGCGTCCGCCTATCCCAGAGCCATTGATTTTAAGGCATTTGCCGAGATCGCGCACAAAAACGGCGCGCTGCTCATGGTCGACATGGCGCATATCGCGGGTCTTGTCGCAGGCGGGCAGCATATGAGCCCCGTTCCCTATGCCGACGTCGTCACGACCACCACGCATAAGACGCTGCGCGGCCCGCGCGGCGGCATGATCCTCTCGCGCGACGAGGAATTCGCCAAAAAGCTCAACAGCGCCGTCTTCCCCGGCACGCAGGGCGGGCCGCTGATGCACGTGATTGCGGGCAAGGCCGTCTGCCTGCGCGAGGCGGCACAGCCGGAATTCAGAACCTATGCAGAAAACGTCGTGAAGAATGCAAAGGCGCTGGCAGAAGCGCTGCTGGCACATGGCTTCGATCTCGTGACCGGCGGCACAGACAACCATCTGATGCTTGCCGATCTGCGGAAAAAGAACATCACTGGCAAGGAGCTGCAGACAAAGCTTGACGAGGTGCACATCACCGTCAACAAAAACGCCATCCCGAACGACCCGCAGAAGCCCGGCGTCACCAGCGGCGTGCGCATCGGTACGCCCGCGTGCACCACGCGCGGCTTTACGCCGGAGGATATGCCGGTCGTGGCCGACTGCATCGACAAGATCGCGACGGACTATGAAGCCAACCGCGAAGCCGTGCTTGCCGCCGTGGCGGAGCTTGTCAGAAAGTATCCGATCTACGAATAAGCGCCGTCTGCCTCCAATTGCGCGGTTTGCCGCTTTTTGTCTAAATCTTGTGCTTTCGGGCAAAATGTAACACAAATGAAATGTTGGACGCATTTACAAACCGGGCACAATATATTATGATAGTGGCACAAGCTCAAGAGAAGGAGGCTGACCGTCGTGAATGACAATACCATCAAGTTTGTGGTACCGGAAGACAGTAGTGAGGAAATGAAGAGCATTCTGACCGCCGTATATGGCGCCCTCAGCGAAAAAGGGTATAACCCCATCAATCAGATAGTCGGTTATCTCCTGTCCGAGGATCCTACCTACATTACCAACTACAACAATGCCCGCAGCCTGATCTGCAAGCTCGACCGTGACGAGCTGCTTCAGGAGCTGGTCAAGCATTATCTGTTCTCATAACCGCAAACGATCCCCCGGCAGCGCCTGTAACGGCGCTGCCGGTTTTTCTTTGATACACCGGCGCCCAAGGCGTTCCTTTGACACAAAGGGACGCTCAGGTGCGTACAGATCCGCGCTGTTTGCCAAAAAGCGATTCCGGGATTGCATTTCCTATGGAAAAATGGTAAAATACCAAGATAGAATAAATTGGAGAGGTATCCGCGTGTATCTGAAATCATTGGAGATCCAGGGCTTCAAGTCCTTCCCGGACAGGACGCTTTTGCAGTTCGGCAGCGACTGCACCGCCATCGTCGGGCCGAACGGCAGCGGAAAATCGAATATTTCCGACGCCATCAGCTGGGTGCTTGGCGAGCAGAGCACCCGCGCGCTGCGCGGCGCGAAGATGGAGGACGTGATCTTCGGCGGCACGGCCAAGCGCCCTGCCGTCGGCTACGCCGAGGCGACGCTCGTGCTTGACAATTCCGACGCCAGCCTTCGCATTGAGACACCCGAGGTCATGATCACCCGCCGCTATTTCCGCTCCGGTGAGAGCGAATACTATATAAATAAGCAGCTTGCCCGCCTCAAGGACATCAACGAGCTGTTCATGGACACCGGCCTTGGCCGCGAGGGCTATTCCAACATTGGACAGGGCCGCATTGACGAGATCCTTGCGCTCAAGTCGACCGACCGGCGTGAAATTTTTGAAGAGGCTGCAGGCATCTCCAAATTCCGCCACCGCAAGGAGGAAACAGAGCGCCGTCTAGCCAACACCGAGGACAATCTGCTGCGCATCGGCGATAAGATCTCCGAGCTGGAGCTTCAGGTCGGCCCGCTGCGGGAGCAGGCGGAGAAGGCGCAGAAATATCTGACCTTCCGCACCGAGCTCAAGGGTCTTGAGGTCACGGTCTGGCTGGAAAATCTCAAAAAAATCGCCGAAAGCGCCCGCAAGGCCGAGACGGATTACGCCTCCGCCGCTTTCATCCTCGAACAGGCGCACGACGAGCTGACCGCGCTCTACAGCAAGGCCGAGCAGCTCAGCCTGCAATACAACCACCAGACGCTTCAGCTCGACCAGCAGCGCGAGCACATCAGCCAGATGGAGGCCGAACGCCAGCAGGCACAGAACGAAATTACGCTCCTGCGCGCGGAGATCCAGCACCACCAGACGAACATCGACCGCATCCGGCAGGAACTGCAGGATCAGCAGACGCGAAGCGGCGGCATTGCGGGCCAGATCGAGGCCGAGCGGCAGAAGATCGAAGAAAATACCCGCGCGCTGGCCGCTGCAAATGACTCCCTTGCTGCCGTTCAGCAGGAGGCGCAGGCTCTCGCAGAGCAGACCGGCGAAGCCGGACAGCAGCTCGTTTCCCTCCGTGCCCAGCAGGCGCTTTTGCAGTCGCAGAGCGCCTCCGTGACTGCGCAGATCGCGTCCATGGAGGCCTCCATGGAGGAGGTCCTTGCCCGCAGACAGACGCTGGAGGAGGACCGGACTGCCGCAAAGGCCCGGCAGGAGCAGATCGCGGCGCAGCAGCTCGCCTGCAAAAAAAGTCTTGAACAAGCGCAGGACGACGCGCAGAGCGCGAAAAATACCATCGCGGGCTATGAGCTTCGCCTGAAAGCGCGTCAGGACAAGCGCGACGGCCTGCAAAGGCAGCTGAACGCCGCCGGCGTCCAGCTCGATACGCTTGATTCGAAGATCCGTATGCTCCGTGAGATGGAGCGCGAATACGAGGGCTTTTCCAAGGCCGTCCGCCTTGTCATGCAGGACGCGGCAGCCGGAAAGCTTCGCGGCATCCACGGCCCGGTTTCCAAGCTCATCCGCGTGGAAGACCGCTATACCACCGCCATCGAGACGGCGCTCGGCGCCGCCATGCAGAACATTGTCGTCTCCTCCGAGGAGGACGGCAAGACCGCCATCCAGATGCTCAAGCGCCGCGACGGCGGCCGCGCGACCTTCCTTCCGCTCACCGCGATCAAGCCGCAAAGCCTGCAGGATACCGTCTGCCAGCGCCAGCCGGGCTTTATCTCCGTCGCCTCCGGCCTCGTCTCATGCGACGAGCGGTACCGCGCCGTGATTGAAAACGCCCTTGGCCGCACCGTGATCTGCGACACGCTGGATAACGCCGTGCGCATGGCGCGTGCCTGCGCGAACCGTGTGCGCATTGTCACGCTCGACGGGCAGGTCATGAACGCGGGCGGCAGTATGACCGGCGGCTCTGCCGCAAAGAGCGCGGGCGTTCTGACGCGCGCGAACACGCTTGCAAAGCTGGCCGAGGAACGGAACGCACTCGCGCAAAGCCTTGAATCGCTCAAGGCGCAGACGGCCGAGGCCGCTTCCTCCGCCGCGAAGACCGAATTTGAGCTTACTGCCGTCCGCAGCCAGCTCCGCGAGGCGGAAGACGAGGTGCTGCGCCGCACGGAGGAGCACAAGCAGGTGCAGCTTCTGGCCGCTGCGGTCACGGAAAATCTGGAAAACATCGAAAAGGAGCTTGCCCACCTGACCAGCCGCACCGGCGGCGAGGAGGGAAAGCTGCAGGCACTCAAGGCCCAGCTGCAGCAGCAGACTGCCGCGCAGGACGCGCTGCACGCGCGGGAGACGGAGCTGACCGGCAGGCAGACCGCCCTGACCGAGCAGCAGCAGCAGCTCACGGACCAGATCACCGCCCTGCGCATGGACGCGGCCTCCATCGAGACGGCGCGCGCAGCCTCCGAGAACACCATCGCCCAGCTGCAGGCGCTCAGCGAGGCCATGCAGGGCGACGTGACGCAGAAAACAGGGCTGATCCACGAATACGAATTACAGATCTCTGCGCTCGAAGGGCAGATTCAGGAGAAGGAGGACGGCCTGACGGCCTCCGGCACACAGCTTGATTTGGCTCGGCAGACACTGAAGGAGGCCGTTGACGAGCGTGCCCAGCTCGAGGCCCGCCGCAGCCAGACCGAAAAGCAGGCGCAGGAGAAAAACCAGTCCATTTTGCAGCTCGAACGCGAAACGGCCCGTCTCGAACAGAAAAAGGCCACCAGCGAGCTTGAGGAAAAGCAGATCGTCGATAAGCTCTGGGATTCCTACGAGCTGACCCCCGGTACGGCAGAAAAGGAAACTGTCGAGATTGAAAATCTCACGGCAGCCAACAAGCGCATTACCGAGGTGCGCCGGAAAATTTCTGCCCTCGGCACGCCGAATCTCGGCGCGATCGACGAATACGCCCGCGTGTCCGAGCGCTATAAATATCTGGCCGCCCAGCGCGACGACGTGCAGCACGCGAAGTCCGAGCTTGAAAACATCGTCGCCTCCATCACGACGGAAATGACCGAAATTTTTGTCCGGGAATTTGCCCGTATTGATGAATATTTCGGCAAAACGTTCGAAGAAATGTTTGGCGGAGGAAAAGCCTCGCTCATACTGGAGGACAAGTCCGCGCCGCTCGAATGCGGCATTGAGATCCGCGTCCAGCCGCCCGGAAAGCAGGTCAAGACTATCACGCTTCTCTCCGGCGGCGAAAAGGCGTTTGTGGCCATCGCGCTCTATTTTGCCATCTTAAAGGTACGCCCCACGCCGTTCTGCATGCTCGACGAGATCGATGCCGCGCTGGACGACCGCAACGTCGAGCGTTTTGCAAATTATCTGCACACGCTCAGCGACAGGACGCAGTTCATCGTCATCACCCACCGCCGCGGCACCATGGAGGCCGCCGACGTACTCTACGGCGTCACCATGCAGGAGCAGGGCGTGTCCAAGATCCTCCGCCTGAGCCTCGACGAGCTTGCAAAACAGCTGGGGGTTACGAACTGATAAAAACGCAGTAGATTTGTAGCTTTCCAGCGGGCCGATGTGGGCATCGGCCCCTACAGGGTACTGCGCAAATACCCGGAATATCATCCAGAAAGGATATCAAATACATGGGATTTTTTGAAAAACTCAAGCAGGGACTGAGCAAGACGGCCAGTTCCATCAGCAGCGTCTTTACCGCCAGTGAGCTGGACGACGAGTTCTATGACGATCTTGAGGAAAGCCTCATTGTCTCTGACCTCGGTATGGACACGACGGAGGCCGTTATGGATCGTCTGCGCCAGACCGCGAAGGAGCAGCGCATCAAGACCGTCGACGAGGCCAAGCTGGCCCTGCGCGGCATTCTCGCCGATATGCTGAACGTCGGCGATCCGGCTCTGAAGCTGGATACAAAGCCGTCGGTCATTCTCGTCATCGGCGTCAACGGCGTCGGCAAGACGACCACCATCGGCAAGCTTGCCCACCAGCTGCACGATCAGGGCAAGAAGGTCCTGCTGTGCGCGGGCGACACGTTCCGCGCCGCGGCAGCCGATCAGCTTGAGATCTGGTCGGAGCGTGCGCACTGCGACATCATCCGCCAGCACGAGGGCGCGGACCCCGCCTCCGTCGTTTTTGACGCCATCGCGGCGGCAAGAGCGCGCGGCAGCGACGTCATCATCTGCGACACCGCAGGCCGCCTGCACAACAAGCAGAACCTCATGAACGAATTAAATAAGATCTCCCGCATTCTTGACCGTGAGCTTCCCGGCGCCAGCAAGGAGGTTCTGCTCGTCCTCGACGGCACGACCGGCCAGAACGGCCTGCTTCAGGCCAGGCAGTTCCAGGAGTGTGCGGGCGTTACCGGCATGGTTCTCACGAAGCTGGACGGCACGGCCAAGGGCGGCGTGGTCATTGCGGTCGCGCAGGCGCTGCATATCCCGGTCAAGTTCATCGGCGTCGGCGAGCAGATCGACGATCTGATGCCCTTCGACGCGAAGAGTTTTGCGGAGGCGCTGATATGAAGGTGATCTTAGCCAGCCAGAACCAGCACAAGCTGGTCGAGCTCTCCGCGATTTTGTCCCAGCTCGGCTTTGAGATCGCGCTGGAATCGGAATACGGGCTGCACGTGGACGTCGATGAGACGGGCACGACGTTTGAAGAAAACTCGCTTTTGAAGGCGGAGGCCGTCATGAAGGCCAGCGGTATGCCCGTTCTGGCCGATGATTCCGGCCTCATGGTGGACGCGCTGGACGGCGCGCCGGGCGTGTACTCCGCCCGCTACGGCCATAAAAGCTCCGACGCGGAGCGCATTGCCTATCTGCTTGAAAATCTGAAGGACGTTCCGGCGGAGCGGCGCACGGCGAAATTCGTCTGCGTCATTACCTGCCGCTGGCCGGACGGCCGGAGGATCGTCGCGCGCGGCGAATGCCCCGGACAAATTCTGTTCGCGCCCAAGGGCACGGGCGGCTTCGGCTACGACCCGGTATTTTACCTGCCGGAGCTTGAAAAGACCTATGCCGAGCTTGCGCCTGAGGAGAAAAACGCCATTTCCCACCGTGCGCGGGCGCTTCAGGCATTTTGCAGAATCTATCGGGAGGAATTTGAACATGATGACAAGTAAGGAACGCGCCGAGCTTCGCGCGCAGGCCAATCCGCTGGACGTGACGCTCATCGTCGGCAAGGGCGGTATTTCCGACACGCTGCTGGACGAGGCTGTCGTCCTGCTTGACAGCCACGAGCTGGTCAAGGGCCGCGTGCTCGAAACCTCCGGACTCACGGCCCGCGAAGCCTCTGACGCCATCTGCCAGGCGCTGGGCGCCGAGGGCGTCGCCTGCGTCGGCACAAAGTTTGTGATCTGGCGCAAGTCCGAAAAGGTGGAGCAGGAGAAGAAAAAGGCCGCCGCGAAAAAGCCAGCCAAAAAAGTCTCCGGCAACTATAACCCCGTCAAGGCCGGGCTTCGCGCCCGCAAGCAGGCAGCTGAGCAGCAGCGGAAGCAGCGCAAGCAGTACTTCCACGATAAGGCAGTCTCCGCCACCATCGAGCGCAGCCGCCAGCAGAAGGAAGAGCAGTAAAAAAGAACACCGACAGGGGAGGGGCGCAGCATGGCAAGGATCGGCATTTACGGCGGCAGCTTCAATCCGCCGCATCTGGGGCATATTTTCGCCGCGCGCAAGGCGCGGCAGCTGCTGGGACTGGACAAAATTCTCCTGATCCCCGCGGCCATCCCGCCGCACAAGGCCGTGGCCGAAGGCTCGCCGGACGGCGAAACGCGCTTCGCGCTCACGCAGCTTGCCATAGCTGGAGAAACCGGCATGGAGGTCAGCCGCATCGAGCTTGACCGGCCCGGCCCGAGCTATACCGTGGATACGCTGCGCAAGCTTCGGGAATGCTATCCGCAGGAAGAATTGTACCTGCTCATGGGAACCGATATGTTCCTGTCCTTTTTCCAGTGGCGCGAGCCGGAGGCCACTGCAGCGCTGGCCGTGCCCGTCTGCATGGCCCGCGTGCGTGCCGATGCAGCGCTTTCTGCGCAGCTGCTGGCCCAGCAGGAAAAAATGGAGGCCGTATTCGGCGTCCGGCCCATCGTTCTGCAGAACGACTGTCTGGAAATTTCGTCGACCGAGGCCCGTCGGCTCCTGTTTTTCGGCATTGCGGACGAGGTCCTGCACCCGGACGTGCTGGCCATGATCGAACGGGAGAGGCTCTACGGCGTGGGCGGCGCATATCACGCGCTGCCGTTTGCGGATCTGCGCCGCGTCAGCCTTTCTCTGCACAAGGAAAAGCGCCGCGCCCACGCGCAGGGCGTGTCCGATACCGCCGTGCTGCTGGCAAAAAAATACGGCGCGGATGAGACGGACGCTGCCCGTGCCGGGATCCTGCACGATATCACCAAGGCGCTCTCTCCTGCGCAGCAGCAAAAGCTGGTCGATCATTGGAAGCTGCCGGTATCGCCGTTCGAATACGCGCAGACGAAGCTGCTCCACGCCAAGACCGGCGCGGCGGCTGCCGCACGTATTTTCGGTGAGAACAATGCTGTCGTCTCCGCCATCGACTATCATACGACCGGCAGAGCGCATATGACCCTGCTGGAAAAAATCATCTACATTGCGGATTATATAGAGCCGAACCGCGATTTTCCGGGCGTTGACCGCCTGCGGGAGGCTGTCTGGCGCGATCTGGACGAGGGCGTGCTGCTCGGCATCGATATGACGCTGGAGCAGCTTGCAAAAAAAGGCCAGCCCGCCTGCGCCGATTCCCTTGCGGCCAGAGACTGGCTCATCCAAACCCGAAAGGAACCCTGAATGAAGCTATTTGGCAATCGCCGCCGTGCGGCGCATACAAAAAAGTCCGCGCTGCCGCGCGGTACACGCACGGCGCTGATCGCGGCGGTGATCGTGCTGGCAGTCGCCGGAAGCGCGTTTGCGGCGTGGAAGCTGCTGGTGAAGCCGGTGGAGCGTCCGGCGCTCTCCGCGGCGGAATCTCCCCCTCCTGCTGCTGAGACTGAAACACCGGAGCCGTCTGTCATCCATGTAACGCCGCAGGAGACCGAGCCGGCGCAGCAGCCGGAGGAGAATGTGCCCACCGAGCAGCCCAAGGCGCTGCGCGACGGCGTGTATAACATTCTCATCTGCGGCACCGACGGCGATGGCTACCGCACCGACACCATCATCGTCGCCCATCTGGATGCGAACACGCACACGGTCGCGCTTCTGTCTATCCCGCGCGATACCCCGGTCGCGACCGGGGGCGGGGGACTTATGAAGATCAACTCGGTTTACGCGGGCGGCGGTGCGGACGGCATGGAACGGCTTGCCTCGCGCCTGCACAGCCTGCTCGGCTTTCCGGTCGACGGCTATGTGCTCGTCGATCTGGAGGCGTTCAAGAAGACCGTTGACCTTGTCGGCGGCGTCGACTTTGACGTGCCGCAGGACATGGACTATGAGGATGCGTCGCAGGATCTGTATATCCACCTGAAGAAGGGGCCGCAGCATCTGGACGGCGAAAAGGCTATGGAGCTTGTCCGCTTCCGCAAGGGCTACGCCACGCAGGATATCCAGCGCACGCAGGTACAGCAGCAGTTTTTGAAGGCGCTGGCAAAGCAGTGCCTGTCCGTCAGCAGCCTGACAAAAATCGGGGAGTTTGCAGACATTTTTGCCGAATATGTCACCACGAGCCTCACAACCGGCAATATGGTCTGGTTCGGAAAGGAACTGTTTGCCTGCGATTTTGATTCCATGCAGTGCTGCACCGCAGAGGGCGAGGGCGCGATGATCAACGGCGCGGCCTATTATCCCCTCTACGCCGGCCGGCTGCTGGAAACAGTCAACGCCTGCTTCAATCCCTATGACGCGCCGATCGCCTCCGGCAGTCTGAACGTCGTCACGCCCGAACAGGCGTATGCGTATCAGAAAGCCCCTGACCCGGAGCCGGAAGCGCCGGAGGAACCGGAGCAGACGGACGAACCGCAGGATGCCCCGGAAGAACCGGAAGATTCGGAAGAAACAGCCGAACCTGACGCGTCCGAACCCACAGAAGACCCCTTCCCGGACGGTACGGTCTGGGAAGAACCCGATACAGATCAGAAAGGAACATAAAAACCATGCTCAGTGCAAAAGAAGTGGCCGCGCTCGCGGCAAAGGCGCTCGACGCCAAAATGGGTGAGGACATCCGCCTCATCGGCATCACCGACATTTCGACCCTCGCCGACTTTTTTCTAATCTGCACCGCCACCAGCTCCACCCACGTCAAGACGCTCTGCGACGCAGTCGAAGAGGCGATGGACGAGGCGGGCGAGCCGATGCTCTCCCGCGAGGGCCATCGCGGCGGCACGTGGGTGCTCATGGACTTCGGCAGCCTTGTCGTGCACGTCTTTACGGCGGAGGCCAGAAAGTTCTATGACCTCGAACGCCTCTGGCAGGACGGACATCAGGTGAATCTGGCTGCCGTTTTGGGCGAAAACGCTTGACAAACGGCGCAAAAAAACGTACAATGACCCGGTAAAAGGCAGAGAAGGGGAATGCCCCGCGCGATTTTTTTCAGGGACCCGGCGGCTGGTGTGAGCCGGGAAAATCAACCGGACGTCTCTCACCCCTGAGCCGCCGCCCCGAAGGCAGTAAGGACGGACGCATGGCCGCGTTAAAGGCCGCTTGAGGGCTGCTTGAAAAAGCAGCTGAATCAGGGTGGTACCGCGTATTTTACGCCCCTGACCGTATGGTCAGGGGCGTTTTATCATGAAAATAATTACGAGACAAAGGAGCTTGTTATGAAATACGATTTTGCAGCCATTGAGAAGAAATGGCAGGAAAAATGGGAGCAGGAGAAGCCCTATGCCGCCGTCACTGGGGACAAAAAGCCAAAGTTTTACGGCCTGATCGAGTTCCCATACCCCTCCGCTGCCGGTCTTCATGTCGGCCATCCGCGTCCGTTTACAGCCATGGATATCATCTGCCGCAAAAAGCGCATGCAGGGCTATAACGTCCTGAACCCCATCGGCTTTGACGCCTTTGGCCTGCCGACGGAAAACTTTGCCATCAAGAACCACATCCATCCCGCCATCGTCACGAAGAAAAACATCGAGAATTTCACCCGCCAGCTCAAGATGCTCGGCTACGGCTTTGATTGGGACCGCGTCATCGACACGACCGACCCGAATTATTACCGCTGGACGCAGTGGATCTTCCTGCAGATGTACAAGCATGGCCTCGCCTACAAGACCACCATGCCCGTCAACTGGTGTACGAGCTGCAAGTGCGTGCTTGCCAACGAAGAGGTCGTCGAGGGCGTGTGCGAGCGCTGCGGCGCGCCGGTCGTCCGCAAGGAAAAGAGCCAGTGGATGCTGCGCATCACGAAATACGCAGACCGTCTGGCTGACGATCTGGATCTTGAGGGTCTGGATTATATCGAGCGCGTCAAGACCCAGCAGAAAAACTGGATCGGCCGCTCCACCGGCACGGAGGTCACGTTCAAGACCAACACCGAAGACGATATCACTGTCTATACCACCCGCGTCGATACGCTCTTCGGCGTGACGTATACGGTCATTTCCCCGGAGCATCCGCTGCTGAACAAGTGGAAGGACCGCATTGCCAACTGGGCCGACGTGGAGGCCTACAAGCAGGCTGCCGCCCGCAAGTCCGATTTTGAGCGCGGCGAGCTTAACAAGGACAAGACCGGCGTGCGCCTCGAGGGCATCGAGGTCACGAACCCCGCGACCGGCAAGGCCGTGCCGATGTTCGTCTCCGATTATGTTCTTATGAGCTACGGCACGGGCATTGTCATGGGCGTGCCGGGCCACGATCAGAGAGACTGGGACTTTGCAACGAAGTTCGGCCTGCCCATCGTCGAGGTCGTCAAGGGCGGCGATATCACCAAGAGCGCGTTTACGCTCAAGGACGATACCGGCATCATGGTCAACTCCGGCTTCCTCAACGGCATGACCGTCAAGGAGGCCATCCCCGCCATGAAGCAGTATGCCATCGAGCAGGGCTGGGGCCATGAGAAGGTCAATTATAAGCTCCGCGACTGGGTCTTCTCCCGCCAGCGCTACTGGGGTGAGCCGATCCCGATGATCTCCTGCCCGAAGTGCGGCTGGGTGCCGGTTCCTGAGGATCAGCTGCCCGTCGTTCTGCCGCAGGTCGAAAGCTATGAGCCGACCGACGACGGCGAAAGCCCCCTGTCCAAGATGACCGACTGGGTCAACACCACCTGCCCGTGCTGCGGCGGCCCGGCCAAGCGCGAGACGGACACCATGCCCCAGTGGGCAGGCTCCAGCTGGTACTATCTGCGCTATATGGACCCGCATGACGCGAATGCCCCCGTCTCCAAAGAGGCCGAAGCCTATTGGGGCCCCGTCGACTGGTACAACGGCGGTATGGAGCACACGACGCTGCATCTGCTGTATTCCCGCTTCTGGCACAAGTTCCTCTATGATATCGGCGTCGTCCACACCAAAGAGCCGTATGCCAAGCGCACCAGCCACGGCATGATCCTCGGCCAGAACCCGCATTACGTCGGCAACGTCTCCACGGAGGAAGAAAAGCAGGCTCTGATCGAAAAATACGGCAATCAGGCGCTGCGCCCGGCAGTTAAGATGTCCAAGTCCCTCGGCAACGTCGTCAACCCCGACGACGTCGTCAAGGCCTACGGCGCGGACACCATGCGTCTGTATATCATGTTCATCGGCGACTTTGAAAAGGTCGCGACGTGGTCCGACGAGGCTGTCAAGGGCTCGAAGCGCTTCCTTGACCGCTGCTGGAATCTGATGGACATGGCGAAGGACTCCGAGGCGCTCAGCGAGAAAAACGAAGCCATCATCCACAAGACCATCCGCAAGGTCACGCAGGATATCGACGAGCTGAAAATGAACACCGCCATCGCCGCCCTCATGACCATGGTGAACGAGTTCTACGCCAACGGCCTGACGAAGGGCGATCTGAAGATGCTCATGCTCATGCTCAGCCCGTTTGCACCGCACATGGTCGAGGAGATGTGGGAGCTGACCGGCGAGGCGGCCAAGACCGGCACGATGGCCATGCAGCAGCCGTGGCCGGAGTATGACGAGAGCAAGACCGTCGCGTCCCATGTCGAGCTTGCCGTGCAGGTGCTCGGCAAGCTCAAGGGCACGATCAACGTCCCCGTCGACTCTGAGCAGGACTTTGTCGTTGAAACGGCAAAGCAGAACGAAAAGGTCGCCCGCGCCATCGACGGCAAGAGCATCGTGAAGGTCATTCTGGTCAGGAACAAGCTCGTGAATCTGATCGTAAAGTAAAAGATTTCTTGGATTTTGACAGACAGTCGAAAAAAACACTTGACAAGATTCGGCTTGTTCACTATAATAATCAAGCCAATTATGTTGGCCCTGAAAGCAGCCTGGAAATAGCCGGCTGCATCGGAGGGAGGGAAAACAATGTCTGAAGTTCGCGTCAAGGAAGGCGAGTCCCTGGAGAATGCTCTCAAGCGGTTCAAGCGCAGCTGCGCCAAGGCCGGCGTCATCGCCGAGGTCAAGAAGAGAGAGCACTACGTCAGCCCCAGCCTGAAGCGTAAGCAGAAGTCTGAAGCTGCTCGCAAGAACAGAAAGAAGTTCTATTGATCCCTTCCCGGTTCATAAGACAAAAAACGCTCCGTGCAGACGCACGGAGCGTTTTTTGAGTATCGCCTCAGCTGACAAGGGCTGGTCAGCGGCTGTTACACTTCCGCCCCCTTCCGCGACTATATAGGTGTCAGCTGACAATACGAAACATGGAGGAACCTGTATGGACGAACAACAGCTGCTTTCCCGCCTGCGGCGCGGAGACGAGCAGGCGCTTGCAGCGGTGATCGCGCGCTTCAGCGCCTATGTCGTGACGGTCATTCACAACCGGAGCCGCGGGCTGCTTTCTCTGGAGGACGAGGACGAGCTTGCTTCAAGCACATTTTTCGCGCTCTGGCAGTCCTGCCGGACAGTCAAGGCCGGGAGCATCCGCGCGTGGCTTGGGAGCGTGGCGCGGAACAAGACCGTCGACCGGCTGCGAAGGGCGCGTATGGATATGCCGCTGGACGAAGAGCTGGCCGGGACGGACGATTTTCTTCTCGAGGAGACTGTCAAAAAGGAACAGGCGCAGCAGCTGCGCGAGGCGGTCGCGCTGCTCTCAGAGCCGGATCGTGAGATCATCCGGCGGTTTTACGACCTGTGCCAGACCGCGCCGGAAATCGCCGCCGTGCTGGGGCTGACACCTTCCGCGGTGCGTATGCGGCTGGTACGCAGCCGGGAAGCCATCAAAAACGAGTTATGCCGGGGAGGATTTGTATATGAATAACATTGATATGATTTTGCAGAATGCCGATCTGCCGGAGTCTCCGGTCGATGCAATTTCGGACGAGCGGCAGGCCAAAATCCTGAGCGGTGCATTGCAGCTTGCGCGGCAGGATGCGAAAAAGCGCAGCCGCAGGCGCGTGGTGCGCATCGCGGCAGCTGCCGCAGCGGCGGTCGCAGTCCTGTGCGGTGCAGCCGCGATTCTGCACTACGCATCTGTTTCCAATGAGGAAGGCACCTATCACGCCGAGGGCGTGGTCATCCGTTCAGACGGTACGCCAAATCCGTATTCCTATGATTTTTCTCATGACGCGATCATCCGCGTCGACACGGAGGGGCGGACGACAGGCACCTACTGCGGCATGAAGTTTGATTGGCTGCCGGTCCTGCCGCCTCCGGACAACACCTCGACGCTTTATGGCTCTGTCTCCTACCGGAATCCGGAGCAGCTGGAGGGGATCTCCGACAGCCAGAAGCAGCAGATGGAAGACTGCATCTATTATACATGGAGCAAAAGCACCGGCACATCTTTTTCGGTTACGTGCCTGTCCGCAAATGAGATCGCAGGCTGTGATCTGCTGGTTATCGGGAACGATCCGCAAATCACGAAGGAGGGGATGATCAACGGGCTGTACGCAAGCTGGATCGAGGCCTCGCACGAAACCAACGCCGATGTTACGTATCACTATCTCCTACTCTATGACCCCGAAAAGCTTTGTGTGGTATTTCTGAATGGCGATTGGGAGCTTACAGAAAAAATCGCGGAGAACATGACCATCGTGCAGACAGACATCCCCACACCGGAACCGAGCCAGAATTACACATACGTTGGCGCACTCGGTTGACATAAGTGAAAAAACGGCCTCCTCTTACCGCACAGAGCGCGGCAGGAGGAGGCTTTTTTATATTATTCCGGGTCAATCTCCACGGCCTTCCCCGCGGAGAAGAAATAAAGGATGCATTTCCTGACAGAAAGCCCATAAATGAGCGAAAGCGCCCGCGCATAGGCCTGCAGCTGCGGCGCGTAGCGCGCGGCCTTCAGCTGTAAATCGCCGTCAATGTAGTCAGTTTTGAAATCAAGGATGACGATCCCGTCTGCCCCCTGCCAGAAGCAGTCGACGACGCCCTGCAGCATGACCTGTTCCCCGGCAGCCGCTGGGTCATACGCGCCGGCGTCGGTCAGAATGGAGAATTTGAACTCGCGGCGCAGGTTCTTCGCGTTCAAAATCCGCTTTCCAAGCTCCGAGGAAAACAGCGCCAGAATTTTCTCTGCGTCTACCGCCTCGGCCTGCCGGGCCGTCAGAAATTTTTCCGTTTGCAGCCGCGCAAGCTCCTGCTGGATGCCATCGCGCGTCGTGCAGGCCTCGTAGTGGACGAACTGCATGAAAAGGTGCGTCGCGTTTCCTTTCTCGCGGCCTGTCAGCGGCCTGTCCTGCAAAAACTGCGGCGTGCGCCATGGCTTTCTGGCAGACTCCGGCTGTGCGGGCGTTTCCTCCGCCGCTTCCAGATCAAGTCCGCGCCCCTTCAACTGCGTGGCCGTCAGCTTGGACGGCAGCCGTGTCGCCGCCTCGTGCGCGTACCGGAAGCCCACGCTTTCCAGAACCTGCTCCCGGTCGAGCGGCTGTGCTGCGCGCGGCGCTTCCGCCTGTGCCCCGCGTGCAGCGGGAGCGGCAGGGGAGACGTCCTGCAGCGTGACCAGCCACGGGTACTGGCGTACCCGGCTGTATGCGCACGGGCCGCATTCGGCGAACAGCGCGCCGGACTCCGTGCGGCACAGCGCTGCGAGCAAGATCCATTCGTCCGGCTGACGCACTGCCGCGCTCACCCACGGCCCCAGCGGGTCGGACAGCCGCAAAAGCAGCTTTTTCAGGCGCGAGCCGTAATGTGCCGCGCAGCTCGTCATGATCAGCTGCTCCTTCGCGCGGGTCATGGCGACATAGAGAACACGCAGCTCCTCAGAGACGGTCTGTACTGTCTTGCGGTCGATGATGGCTCTGCGCGCAAGCCCATGGTAATACGACCGGCTTGCAAGGTCGACGACATTGCCGCCGATCAGAAGCTCCTCGTCCGTCAGAACAGCGGCAGCATTGTCCTGCATGTTCATCTTCCGCGCCAGATCGGCCAGAATGACGATAGGGAATTCCAGTCCCTTGGATTTGTGGATGGACATGATGCGCACGGCGTCCGACCGGGCAGGCGCGTCCTGCGCGGGCAGTCTTGCGCCGCGCTGCTGCATTTGAAGCAGCAGCTGCACAAGCTCGGACAGGCTGCGAAGCTCTGTCTGTGCGCCAGCCGTCACGAACGACGCAAATGCAGCCAGACTGCCGCGCCGCCGTTCGCCGTCCGGCAGAGCGGCAAAGACCATTTCCAGCCCGGAGGACTGCACGACGGTGTTCAGCAGTTCCGGCAGCGGCGTCCTGCGGCTTTCCTCGCGCATACGGGAAAGCCAGGACAAAAACGCGCACAGCTTTTCAGACGGCTCCCGGCAGGCGCACAGGCAGTCGTAAAGGTCTGCCTTCTGCGCCTGCGCGCGAAGCAGCGCCAGCTCCTCTGGCGTAAAGCCGAAGACGGGGCTTGCCATGGCCGCAGCCAGCGGAATATCCCGGTGCGGGTTATCGATAATTTGCAGAAGCTGGAATAAAATCTCAATTTCCGCTGTCTGCATCAGATCGCCGTCCCCGCCCACGTCGCAGGCGATGCCGCGCCGTTGCAGTGCCGCCTGATACACCCCGGCGATCATGCCGGGCGAGCGCATCAGGATCACGATATCAGACGGCTTCGCCGGGCGCAGCGCGCCGTTTTCCGTGACGAAGGCCTCGCGCAGGAGCCGCTCAATACGCGCAGCGACGAATTCCGCCTCCGCGCCTGTCTTGTCACCGCTTTCTTCTTCCGATGCGAGATAATTCAGGCAGTGCAGCTCGACCTTCGGACCGGGCGAGTCCGGGAACTGCGCGCCGGGGACGAGCGCTTCGTCCTGCGTGTAGTCCAGCTCCCCGGCCTCTTTTTTCATCACAAGCGAAAACACGTCGTTGGCCGCCTCCAGAATTTCGGCGCGGGAACGGAAATTCCGCGACAGCAGCAGCTTGCGCGGCTCGCCGGGGGCCTGTGTGCCGAGCGGCGGATAGGCGTCGTATTTGGAAAGGAAGATCGTCGGATCGGCCAGCCGGAACCGGTAGATCGACTGCTTGACGTCGCCGACCATGAACAGATTTTTTCCGTTGCGGCTGACAGCCTGAAAAATGCGCTCCTGCACGGCGTTGGAATCCTGATATTCGTCGATCAGAATCTCGCGGTAGCTCTGCGCAAGGCTTTTCGCGGCCTCTGTCGGCCTGCCGGAGCCCTTTTTCGTCAGAAGCCCGATCATGCAGTGCTCCAGATCGGAAAAATCGAGCAGATGACGGCGGCGCTTTTCCTGCGTGAACCGTTCGTCAAAGCGCCGCAGCAGCGTCAGAAGCCCCCGCAGCGCCGGGAGGGTGCTGCGAAGGTCGTCTACGACCCGTTCCGACGGCGCGTAAAAATAGCTCTGCACGGTCTTGAGCAGCTGCTTTGCCTCGTCGCGCAGTGTCTTGACCTGCTCCGCGTTTTCCGCGTCCTTCGGCATCCGCATCACGCCGAAGGAGGGGAGCCCCGCCTCCACACAGCCGTCCCAAGTCGTCTCCGCCATGAGCGCATGGACGGTTTCGCGGTTTTTTTGCAGCAGCGGCAGGCATTTTTGCTCCAGAGCCGCGTACGCGCGGCAGAGCGCTTCTGCCTGCGCAAGCATGGCGTCCGCGCTTTCGAGCGCGTCCCTGCGCGCCTTGAGATAATGCGCGCCCCAGAGCGTCTGCTCCGCCGGAGTCCCCTCCGGCAGCGCATACGCGCGCAGGCAGTCCGCCATCCATGCTTCGGGGTCGACCTTGCAGCGCATGACTTCATAGCTGCGCTCGGCCAGCTCCAGTAGCCGCCGGTCGTCACGCCCATAGCCGAGCGTGTCGATCATGGCGGCGAAATCCGGCTCGTCGTCAAGCTTCGCATACAGCTCGGAGAGCACGTCCCGAAGCGTCTGCGCACGCAGAGCCGCCGCCTGCTGCTCGTCCGCCACGCGGAAATCGGCAGGCAGATTCGCCTCTGCCGCATACTGCCGCAGGACGGCCTGACAGAAGCTGTGCACCGTCGAGATCTGCGCGAGATACACGCGCGTCAGCTGCCGCTGCAAATGCCGGTCGTTCGGCGTGCCGGCAAGCGCCTCGGCGATGCGCGCGGCGATCTTGCCGCGCAGCTCAGACGCGGCGGCTCTTGTGTATGTAATGATCAGAAATTCATCGAGGTCGGCGGGGTCTGTGGGGTCGGTCAGATAGCCCATCAACCGGTCGACCAGAACCTTCGTCTTTCCGGAGCCTGCCGCCGCCGCAACGAGCAGCGCGCCGCCCCGATCCTCCGCCGCAGCCCGCTGCTGCGGCGTTGCGCGGATCTCAGCCATGCTCCAGCCTCCTTTCAAGCGCCTGCCAGAATTCCTCCGGCGTAACGGAGGCGAACCGCCGTGCGTTCACGCCGCAGACGTCCTTGTGGCAGGCCGATGAAAAATCACAGTATTTACATTCGGAATCCGACGGGCCGCGGTCAATGGGGTTCGGCGCGGTCGCGCCGGAGAGAATTTCGTCGATCATCGCCTCGACCTGTCCGTTCACAAAGCGCTCCAGCTCCGCCAGCTGGGCAGGGGAGGCGAGATCGCCAATCAGCCCGTCCGGGCCGGGCGCGAAGGGCAGGTACTGCGGCTTTTTCTCATACGCTTCCATCGCGTGCAGGACCGCTTCGTCGTTCAGAAGCAGCCCCTTGCGGCGCAGATCCTTCTGCCGTTCGGCATCGGCCTGCGCAGGGTCCTCACCCGGCTTGAGCTTGACCATGTCGCACCGGCCCGGAACATAGAGCACTCCGGCCGGCTGCATGGGCGTTCCCGCCCGCCTCTGATACGATTCCAGCGCGAACAGATACAGAAGCATCTGCAGGTTCTTCCCGTACAGCAGCTCTGCATAATCAAAATCCTTATGGCCGGTCTTGTAATCGATGATACGGAAATAGCGCCGTCCGTCCGCCTCATAGGTGTCCACGCGGTCGATCTGCCCGGTTAGAAGCCCGGAGCCGGTCTTTGCGCGGTACTCAATCGGCGGCAGCGGTCCGCCGGGCGCGAACCGAAGCTCCTCCGCCGCAGGCGCGAACTGCGACAGCCGAAGCTCCCGCGCCACGTCCATCACGACGGCGGCAGCCTCCTGCCGGTTGCGTGCGGAAAGGTAGCTCTCGCGGCTCGCGGCGGCCTGTCCCTGCGGGAGATAGGTCTTCATGCAGTTATCCATGCAGCGCTCTGTCAGCGCGGAAATTTCTCCGTCCGTCATGGCGGCGAAGCCGCCCTGCTCCTGCGCTTCGCGGACGACGTGCTCCAATACATCGTGCACGAACGAGCCGAACAGCGGCGCGTCGAATTCTGCCTGCTTCCACGGCGTGGCGCGCAGGCCGTATTGCAGGAAAAACGCGTACCGGCAGCCCGCAAACCGGTCGATCTTCGACGCGGAAAGCGGGATCGTCCTGCCGTAGAGCGCACGCACCGCCTCTGGCCGCATGGAGGCGAAGGAATACGCGCAGCGCTGCGATAGCGTCCGCGCCTCCTTTTGAACCGCCTCCGGCAGCCAGTCAGGCAGCGCGCTCTGCTGCAGGGCCGCGCCCGCAGCTGCGGCGCAGTCCGGCAGGAAGGGGAAGTCCTCTGCCGCAGCCGGCTGCAAAGCCGGAAACAGCGATGCTGTGCGGCTGTATAAAAACGACGGCTGCGCCGCATCGGTCACAAGGCATACCCGCTGCTCCGCCGCGCTCAGCGCCGCGCAGACCCAGCTCATTTCGCGGTCAGAGGACGCGCTGCGCCCCGGACTGAGTTCCACGCCGAGACTGCGGAGCTTCTGCCGCTCCGGGTCGGCAAGCAGCCCGCCGGGATCGGAAAACGCAGGCAGCAGTCCGTCATTCGCGCCAAGCACCAGCAGAACGCGGGTGCGGCGGTGGCGGAGCATGGGCAGCGTCGTAAGCTGGACGGCATCGCAGACGGAGGGAATGGAACCGACCGAAGTATTTTGCAGCAGCATGGAAAACAGCTGCACAAACAGCTCCGTTTCAAGGCTTGCCGCGCCCAGAACCTGATCCATCTGCTCAAGCGCGGAAATGAGCGCCTCGTAGAGCTGGCCGCATTCCTGCGCGCGCTGGGCCTGCCCGGCCTGTTCGAGCGCATCCTGCTGCGTCTGAAGCCTTCCGGCAGCGTCGAGCGTTTCCAGCAGTGCAGCGATGGCGCGCACCTGCTCGTCTACCGTCCGTGCCTTTGCCAATGCCAGCCGGAGCGTGCGCAGCGGGGCCACAGCCTGCTCGCGCAGGGCGTTCAGCGCCTGCAGCGCGGCCTCATCCTCCGGCTCCATGGGCTGACCAAGCCCGCACGGGTGCAGCTGCCACGGCTTTTCCCACGCGGAGCCGCGAATGCCCCAGTAATAGGCATAGCGCTCGAGCGTATCGCAGTCCGCCTCGCAGAGCGGCGAGAACTCCGACTTTAAAAACGCCAGTACAGGACCCGGTTCATACCGCAGAACAGCCTGCATCGCGGACAGCAGCGCCGCGATCAGCGGGTTCTGCGCGACAGGCGCACTGGACGCGCAGTAGACCGGAATTCCTGCGCGCGAGAAGAGCGTCTGCATGGGAAGCCGGTACGCGGCCTCGTCCGTCATGCAGACGGTAAAATCGCGGTAACGAAGACCCGACAGCACGCCGCTGCGCACCGTGCGCGCGGCATAGGCGCAGGCCGCCTGCTGTGAGCCTGCATGGACGAGACTGACGTTCTGCGGCGCTTCTCCTGAGCCGCTGCCGCCGAAAAACAGGCCGTTCAGCCAAAGCTGCACATCCGGCACGCGGTGCTCGCGCGCCGGGATGCTCCGACGGACAGTCTCGATACCCTGCCGGGCCGCCAGCTGCCGGAGCTGCTTTTCCGTTTCATTTCCAGTCTGACAGGCGGCGTACTGCCCGCCGGAGGTGAGGAGTGCGACGCGCACATTTTTCGCGTGCGCAAGAATTGCACGGATGATCTGCATCTGTAAGGCGGTAAAATCGGAGAAGCCATCGAGGAAAACCTCCCGCCCGTCCAGAAACTCCGTCTCGTCCAGCAGCTCGCACAGGCGCATCTGCCGCGTGACAGGATCGCCGCGTCCTGTTTTGCAGACGGACAGATAGCTTTCATATAACAGCGCCAGCTCTGTAACCTTCTGCGCCAGCCGCCCTTCAAGCCTTGCGGCGGCTGTATGCAGCGCATCCGGCGTGACGCAGGAGGTCAGAAGCTCCTCCATGAGCGCGCCGAGCTGCTTCAAAAAATCCGGCCTTGTCATCACGGCGGCATAAAATTTCAGCTGCTCGCGCACCTGCTGCGCGGCGAGATAGAGCGTCAGAATGCGCCCGTTCTCGTCCAGATATTCTTCGCACACGCCGCCGCAGACGGAAAAGACCCGCGATGCCAGCCGCGTAAAGCTCAGAACCTCGGCATACCGGCTGATCGTATCGCCGCCGCGCTCGCACAGCGCACGCTCCGTTTCATGCGAATACTGCTCCGGAACGATCAGAATCTGCCCGGCGACGCCGTGCGCCGCGTTCTCACAGATCCGGGCCAGCAGCTCCATGGAATTCGCCGTCCTGTCCGGCCCGTGCAAAAGCTCCAGCATATGCCCGCCTCCTTTGCTGTTTTTCTCATTTTATCATGCCGTGCGCCCAAAAGAAAGCCGCAGGCACGAAAAAACCGCCGGAACGCGTCCGGCGGTTTTGGAGAAGTTGGTTATTTCTGTTCCTGAATGTAGAGGCTGACGCGGCTCTGGATGAGCTTGGAGGCTTCTTCCACGGTCTTGCTGCCCGCAAAATAGCCTGCGGCTTCGTCAGAGATGATGTCCAGCACATTCTGGTCATAGTCCACAAACGTCGTCGTGGAGTCGATCAGGGCCAGCACAGCGTCATACTGCTCCTGCGTGACGGCGTACAGCTCGATCATCGGCTCGTTGCCGTAGCTCATGCCGCCGCTGGAGATGGGGATGGGGTTGCCGTCATCGTCAAGGATCTGGTTGCCGTCGGCATCCGTCTCGTATTCCTGCGTCATGGCCTCCTGCGCCTTTGCCTCAAAGACCGATTTCACAATGGGGTAATTCCAAATACTTTCCTGATAGTCGTCGGAGAGCGTCGAGCGGATAAAGGCCCACGCGCCGGACTTGTCCTTGCAGGTCGTGGAGATGGAGAGCGTGCAGCTGGCGTTGAACGCGTTGCCGCTGGAACCGTCCTCGCGCGGGAAGCCGATAAAGCGGATGTCGTTGTTCAGCGCGGCAAACGTATAGTACAGATCGCTGAAGCCGGAAAGCGACGTCGGATAGAGCAGCTGCTTGCCGTTTTTCAGGCGCGTATAATCGCTTTCATAGTCGTCCGAATCCGACTGCCAGTCGTATTCCGCCGGGAAAGGCTTGACGAACTCCAGCAGCGCGCGGAATTCATCGGTATCAAAGCTGCACGTGCCATCCTGCCAGTTCATAAAGCTCCCCGCGTTCATCGCGACGCAGTACTGCAGCATTTCCGCCTGCGTGTAATACTTGTTGAAGACCGTCGCGCCCTCGGGGAGCTTGGAAAGCGCGTCATTGACGTCTGCCAGCGTCCATGTCGTATACTCGCCCACGACCTTGCCGAGGCCAACTGCGGTCGTGACGCCGAAATCGATGGGCAGGCGGTAGAGTTTGCCGTCGGTCTGGGCCGCGTTCAGCGGCTGCGTCATGAGCTTGTCGCGCGAATATTCGGGGTCCGCGTCGAGATACGGCCACAGGTCCTCCAGCAGTCCCTTGGCGGCATACTGACCGATGGGAAGCTCCGTGCCGTTGACGAGGATATCAGGCACATTGCCGGAGATGATCTCCGTGTTGAGCTTGGTCAGACCGGCATTATAATCGTCGTCCGTCGCATACTCGGAATAGTCCTTGACGACGATGCGGTAGTCCGGGTTGCTCTTGTTGAATTTTACGATCTGGCTGCGGAGATTGTAATCCAAATACAGGCAGGCCAGCGTCAGCTCCGTCTTTGCCGTGACAGAGGCCGCGTCCACGCGGTTGAGGACAAGGATCTGCTGCTTGCTGGGGCCGTCGTCCGAATAGTCATAGGTCACAGCGACGATGCGCCCATCCGACAGGAAGCCGAACTGGTCGCCATTGATATTGTTGCTGTCCACATCGCAGGCCACCCAGTCGACGACTTTCTCGACCTCGCCGTTGTCCCTGCGTTCGCCAAAGATATTGCCGTTATCCATAAAGAAATAGGCATAGACATCATTGCCGGGGAGGATGTTCCACGCGCGGGAGGAAACGGGCGTTTCCTTGCCCCAGTCCTTCGTCTCCGGGTCAAGCTGCTTGAAGACCATCTTGCCGTCGGCGGAGGATGTGGTCATGCCGACCTCGCTGGCAGACAGCTGGCAGATCTGGCCGTTCAGCTCGTCGCCGGACTTGCTGAACACGAAGCTGCCGTCCGGGCCGTAGACGTTGACGGTCTGGTGGTCGTAGGTATAGACATAGCCCTTGTCGTCGGAGAGAATGGAGTCGATGTACGTATAGCGCCAGCCTTCGGGATCGTCCGTCTCCTCCTCGGAAACGGGCGTGATGGTGCGCAGCAGCGTCCCATGCGCGTCAAGCTGGATAAGCTCGGAGATGGAATCGCCCTCCGTGCCGTCGTCCGCGTAGCGGCTCGTCTGCCGGAAGAGCCAGAGCGTGCCGTCCGCACCGGCCGCCATGGTCTGGATGCTGGTGCTGCTGTTGAAGGTCTGCATACTGCCGTCCGGATTCATGGTCACGCCATCCGGCATGTCCGGGTTTTCCACGACCGGCTCGGCCACATAATTGTCAAGCTGCACGCACTCGCCGGTGTCGAGGTCAAAGCGGAAAATGACCTCGGAATACGTGTCATAGGAGTATTCCTCACCGTTTTCGTCGGTATAGGTTTCTGTGCCGCCGTCCGGGATGCTGGCGGTAAAGTAGAGCGTGTCGCCGGAAACGCAGCTCGTGCCGATCCACTGAATATCCTCCGGCAGATCGTAATACTGTGCCTGATAGGCAAACTGCGTGGAGGTCTTGTCCTCGGTATCGCTCTGTTCTGTCTTCTTCGTATCGTCCGCCGTCTGCGCCTCATTTTTGCTGCACCCGGCAAGAACGCCGAACAGCAGAACGAGCGCAAGGCAGACGCAAAGCAAACGTTTTGTCATAAACGTGACTCCTTTCTGGTTCCGATATGGTTTGCTCCATGCTGCCACATGGTAACAGAAATATACCCAAAAAGAAACCCCTTTGGGACAGATTTAAGAAAGAATTAAGTAAATCGAATGGTTTTCATACGTCTTGGAATTCATCAAGATCCGTGTTATACTGTAGAAAAACCGCAACAGGAGGCGCTTTATGCCCGCGCATATCATTTCCAGCGAGGAGCAGCGCGGCCGGATGCTGCACACGCCGATCCCGAAGCTGATCGTGTCGCTGTCTATCCCGACGCTGGCGTCGCAGCTCATTTCCGTGTTTTATAATACCGCCGATACCTATTTCGTCTCCAAGCTGTCTACCAGCGCCTCAGCGGCGGTCGGCGTCGTCTTTTCTCTCATGTCCATCATTCAGGCATTCGGCTTCGGCATCGGTATGGGCTGCGGGTCGATCATCAGCCGCAGTCTCGGCAGCCGCGACAACGAGCGGGCCGACCGCACCGCAAGCAGCGCGTTCTTTTTTGCCGCCGCCGTGGGGCTTCTCATCTGCATTGCGGGGCTCTGCACGCTCCGGCCGCTCATGCGCCTGCTCGGCTCAACGGAAACGATCCTCCCGTACTCGGAAAGCTACGCGCGCATTATCCTGCTGGCTGCCCCCATCATGTGCGCTTCGTTTGTCCTGAGCAATACGCTGCGCTCCGAGGGCGAGGCGATGCTTTCCATGTACGGCATCTGCGCGGGCGGACTTCTGAACGTCGCGCTCGACCCGCTGTTCATCTTTGTCTTCGACATGGGCATCGCGGGCGCGGCGCTGGCCACAGCGCTCAGCCAGCTGGTCAGCTTCTGCATCCTCGCGTGGCTGTTCCTCCACGGGCGGAGTATCGTCCGCGTCCACGTCCGCTGCATCAGCAAACGGCCCGGACTTTACGGCGAAATTCTGCTCGTCGGCTTCCCGACGATCTGCCGGCAGGGCTTCGCAAGCCTGTCCTCGGCGCTTTTAAATAATGCGGCAGCTGTCTATTCCGATGCGGCGGTCGCCGCCGTGACGATCTCCAACAAGGTCTATCTGCTCGTCCGGTCGATCGTGATCGGCATCGGGCAGGGGTTCCAGCCTGTAGCGGGCTACAATTTCGGCGCGGGCGATAAAAAGCGCACGCGGCAGGCGTTCTGGTTTTCCGTGCTGCTCGGAACAGCGGTGTGCATCGTCTGTGCGGCTGTGATCTCGCTCTTTCCCGACGAGATCATGCACTTCTTCCGCGACGATGCGGAGGTCACGCGCATCGGCCGTCAGGCACTGCTCTATGCCTGCGCCGTCATGCCGCTGATGGGATATTCAACTTATGTAAACCAACTATACCAGTGCCTCGGCTTCCATCAGGCCGCGACGCTTCTGGCCAGCTGCCGCAACGGACTGCTGTACGTGCCGCTCATCCTCATCCTGCCGCGTATGCTGGGCCTGCCCGGCGTAGAAATGAGCCAGCCCGGCGCAGACCTTTTGACCTTCGTTGTTTCGCTCCCGTTCCAGATCTGGTTCTTCCGGCATAAGCTCCGCTGATATGACGCTGCGTATACACGAAGGCTCCCCTATCGTTAGCAGGGGAGCCTTCAAATATGGAAATTTATAATCAATTTACGATCTGAAACTCTGAAATATTATAGGCAGCGCCGGTGAGTAATTTTCCAAAGCTCAGCCCTTCGCAGCTCCAGTCTCCGAACCGGAGTCCGCCGGTTCATTTGCGGCCGTGGAAACCCGGATCTGCTCAATATGATGGTTCGCGATCCGCGTGATCTGTACGTGCAGCGTTTCAAAATCGAATGACGCACCGGTCTCGGGGAGCCGGCCAAACTGCTCCATGACCCAGCCGCTGACGGAGGCCATGTCCGAGTCGGATCTCAGCCCGAAATAGTCCGCAAAATCGTCAAAGCTCATTTCCGCGTCGACCAGGTACGTGCCGTCAGCCCCCTTGCTGATCGGCGTTTCCTCTTCATCGTGCTCATCCCAGATCTCGCCGACGAGTTCTTCCAGAATGTCCTCCATCGTCACAATGCCGCAGGTGCCGCCGTATTCGTCGACCACGACGGCGACGTGCGTTTTGGCCTGCTGGAGCTTTTTGAGCAGCAGACTGATGGGCTCCATCTCCAGCGCGTAGACCGGCGGCAGAATAATATCCCGCAGCGGCTTGTCTGTCACGCCGCAGCCGACATAAAAGTCCTTCTGGTGGATGGTGCCGAGAATATTGTCGATCGAATCCTGATAGATCAGGAGCCTTGAATATTTCGTCTCCGTGAACAGCGCGGCGACCTCCTCCTTCGTCGCCGTGATCGGAAGCGCAGCCAAGTCAGTGCGGTGGATCAGAATATCCTCCGCGCGCTGCTCGGAAAAATCGATTGCGTTCTTGAGCAGCTCGCCCTCGTTTTTATCAATGCTGCCGTCCTGCTGCACTTCGTCGACAAGCATCAGAAGCTCCTCCTGCGACATTTTGTTGTCGGAGCTGAGGCGGAAGACCTTCGCCAGCAGCTTTTTCCAGAACGAAAAAATTGCGTTCAGCGGCGTAAAAATCCAAATAAGGACCTGAAGCATCGGCGCGGACAGCATGGCCCACTGCTCTGCGCAGTCCTTTGCAATGCTCTTCGGAGAGATCTCACCGAAAATCAGCACCACGACCGTGACGACGACGGTGGAGATCGTGGCGCCTGCGTCACCGTAATGCCTGACGAACAGCACGGTGCCGATGGAGGCCGTGGCGATATTCACGATATTGTTTCCGATCAGGATCGTGGACAACAGCCGGTCATAGCGTTCGAGCAGCTTACAGACCAGTGCCGCCCGTTTGTTTCCCTTCTCTGCAAGGGTCTTGAGCCGCGTTGTGTTCGCAGAGGAAAAAGCCGTTTCCGTCGCCGAAAAATAGCCGGAGAGGATCAGGCAGACAGTCATTATAACAATGCAAGTAGTGGTTGACAATGTACGGTAACTCCTTTTCTGTTATCTGAAATCGTGTGTGAAGACGCAAAAAAGCACGTCCGCCCTGCATCTAGCAGCGCAGATATGCTTCCCAAAACAGATGACAGATCAGATATGTACTATGACAATCGCTGTCGTCAGAATCCATGTGTTTCATTCCTTTCGCATAAAATCATATTTATTATAACAAAAAACACAAATTCGTCAAGAAACAAATTCGGCGTAAGACTTGGGCGTGTCCGGTTCACGCAGAGAGCAGCAAAGGACCGAATAGAGTTGGTAGGGGCAAGAGCCAAGCCCCTACCAACTGCGGTCGAATTTCGTTGGTTTTACAGAGCAGGGGAAATCATCGCTCCGCTTGATAGACGATCTCGCCGTTTACGATGGTCATGTACGCCTCGCCGCCGATGGTGGTCAGCGGGTCTGCCGTCCAGAGAACAAGATCGGCGTCCTTGCCCGGTTCCAGACTGCCGACGCGGTCAGAAATGCCGAGACTCTGCGCCGGATTGATGGTAATGGCGCGCCACGCTTCTTCCATCGGCAGTCCTGCCGCAGCCGCAAGTCCAGCCGCCAGCGGCAGATGCTGCAGCGGAATGACCGGTGCGTCGGTGATGATGCTGACCGTCAGTCCTGCGCGGTACAGAACGCCCGCTGTCGTAAAGCTCTTGTTCCGCAGCTCGACCTTGCTCTTGCCGCCGAGCGACGGGCCAACAAAGACCGGATAGCCCTCCTCGGCCAGCTCGTCCGCGATGACCTCGCCGTCTGTGCAGTGGTCGAGCGTCAGCTTGAGGTCAAACTCCCGCGCGATGCGCACGGCGGTCAGAATATCGTCCGCGCGGTGCGCGTGGCACTTGATCGGAATTTCTCTGTTCACGACCGGCAGCATCGCTTCCAGCTTCACGTCCAGCGGCGGATTTTTTCCTGCCGCCTTGTCGTCGCGGTAGCGGATGGTGCGCATCAGCAGCTCGCGCAGCAGTCCGGCCACGGCCATACGTGTCATGGGACTCTGTTTTTTGCCCTGTCCGTAGCAGCCCTTCGGGTTTTCGCCGAACGCGCATTTCATCGCCGCAGGCGACCGCAGTACCATCTTGTCAACACACTTGCCTGCCAGCTTGAGAATGGCGAACGTGCCGCCGACAACGTTCGCGCTGCCGGGGCCGGTGCAGGCTGTCGTCACGCCGCCGCGAAGCGCCAGACCGAACGCCTCATCCTGCGGATTGATCGAGTCGATGGCGCGCAGCTGCGGCGTTAGCGGATCAACGATCTCGTTATAGTCCATGCCTTCCCAACGCATGGATTGATTGTCAAGGCCGATGTGGCAGTGCGCCTCCACACAGCCCGGCGTGAGCAGCCGCCCCTGTGCGTCAATGACCTTTGCACCCGCGGGCGCGTCGATCTCCGGCGCGACTGCGGCGATTTTTCCATCCTCAACCAGCAGACAGCCGTTCGGAATATCCGCTCCGGCCATCGTCTTGATGTGTGCGTTCTGAATCAGCAGCATATTGTATCTCCTTTCACAGCGCCAATTCGCTGTTTCCTCCAGTATAACGCGAGCCGCCGCCAAAAAGCAAGCGCTGTTTTTCCCCGGCCGCTAGACAAAAAAGGCAGATGCTGTTATGATAGAGACAGAAAATCCAAAAACGACGATCAAGGAGATTGCTATGAAACAGTATTATCTTGGAATTGAATTCGGTTCCACGCGCGTCAAGGCCGTCCTGATCGACGGCGAGCACCGCATCGTCAAAAGCGGTGATTACACATGGAAAAGCAGTCTGGAAAACGGCGTCTGGACGTATCACATGGAGGATGTGCAGGATGGCCTGCGCACCGCCATCCGCAACCTCGGCGAGCTGCCGGGGGCTGTTTCGGCCATGGGCATTTCCGGCATGATGCACGGCTATCTGGCCTTCGACAAGGACTGGAACCTGCTGGCACCGTTCCGCACCTGGCAGAACACCATGACCGGCGAGGCCGCCGAGCAGCTCACGGCAGAATTCGGTTTCAACATTCCACAGCGCTGGTCCATTGCGCATCTGTATCAGGCCGTTCTGAACGGCGAAACGCACGTCAAAAATATCGCGCACATCACGACGCTTGCCGGCTATGTCCACTATCTGCTCACGGGCGAAAACGTTCTCGGCGTGGGCGAAGCCTCCGGTATGTTCCCCATTGACAGTGAAACGCTGGACTATGACGCGGCGATGCTCGAAAAATTTGACGCGCTGCTGGCCAAATACGGCTTCGCGTGGACGGCCCGCAGCGTCCTGCCCAAGGTCCTGATGGCCGGACAGGCCGCAGGTAAGCTGACGCAGGCCGGGAGAACGTTCCTTGAAGGGCTTCTGCCCGCCGGCATCCCGTTCTGCCCGCCCGAAGGCGATGCAGGCACCGGCATGACGGCGACGAACGCCGTCGCGCCCAGAACCGGCAACGTCTCGGCAGGCACGTCCATCTTCGCTATGGTCGTACTGGAAAAGCCCCTGTCGAAGGTCTATCAGGAGATCGATATGGTCACCACGCCCAGCGGCAAGCCCGTCGCCATGGTGCACTGCAACAACTGCACGAACGACATGAACGCATGGGTGGGCCTTCTCGGCGAGACGGCGAAGCTCTTCGGCGCGGACGTTTCGACTGGCGAGCTGTTCACGAAGCTCTACCAGAAGAGCCTTGAGGGTGATGCCGACTGCTCTGGCGTCCTGACCTACAACTATATGGCGGGCGAGGGTGTTACGCATCTGGACGAGGGCCGTCCGATGGTCGTCCGCAAGCCCGAAAGCCAGTTCACGCTTGCCAATTTCCTGCGCTCCCAGCTTTACGCGACCATGTCGACGCTCAAGCTCGGCATGGATATCCTTGCGGAGGAGCACGTTGCGATCGATTCCCTGACCGGCCACGGCGGCCTGTTCAAGACGCCGGTTGTCGGCCAGAAGTATATGGCTGCTGCCTGCCGGGCACCGGTCACGTGCATGGAATCGGCAGGCGAGGGCGGGCCTTACGGCATGGCTCTGCTTGCGTCCTATCTGGTGCAGAAAAAGGATGGCCAGACGCTTGAGCAGTATCTGGAAACAGAGGTTTTCGCGGATGTCAAGCGCACGACGCTTGCTCCCGATCCCGAGGATGCCGCCGGCTTCGACCGCTATCTCGGCTGGTACCGCAGCGCCCTCGCAGCGGAAACCGCCGCAGTAAACGCATTCTGATCGATCCTTTCGAAAACATGGAAAAGGCTTCCCGTCTCCGGGAAGCCTTTTCCGCTTACATGGCCGAGGAGATCGCGTCCACAGCCTTTTCCGCCTCGTTTTGAATAGCCTTGGCGACCTGCTTTGTCATGCGGTACGCGTCGCTGTTTTTCGGCAGCATCATCGCGCCCAACGCGCCGACTGCGACGCCTGCGCCCATGGTCAGAAAGAAGCCCCGTACTGTCATATGCGCACCTCGTTACCGCATCGCCGTGCCGGACGTGCTGCCGGTCACGGTTCTGCCGCTTGCCGTGCCGCTCTGGCTGTAGCCCGCGCCGTTGTAGCCGGGGTTGTAGTTCGTGCCGTTATACATACCGCCATAGCCGTTTGTGCCGTTGACATAGCCGTTCCGGGTCGTGGAGACGTTGGAATAGCCGTCGTAATACGGCTGCGTCGCCGCACAGGCGGTCAGAGACACCGCAAGCATCAGCGCGGCCAGCACCAGGATCAAGCCTTTTTTCATGAGAAATTCCTCCTTTTTTGCGAATCGTATCGCTGAGGCTAGTTTCTGCAGGCATTGCGCGCGGTATGCTGTGAGTTTTTTACAGAGCAGGAATCGATAAAAATCGATACAAGCATATTGAAAGTTTTCGTTTATGCTGTATAATAAACAACAGATAAAAATGAGAAGGAGAACGCTCATGAAAAAGCTGTCCATCAAAAAAGGCGTGCAGTGCATGGCCTGTCTGGAGTGCGTCCGCGCCTGCTCCAACGCATACTATAAGGAATTCCACCCCGATAAGGCCGCTCTGAAGATCGTCCAGCGCGGCGAGAACGTCCGTCCCATGGTCTGTGTCCAGTGCGGCAAGTGCGCCGAGGTCTGTCCCTCCGGCGCGATCACCCAGAACCCCAAGGGCGTCTGGATGATCAGCCGCAAGCTCTGCACCGGCTGCGGAAAATGCGTCGAAGCGTGTCCCTTCGGCCTCATCGTCAAGGACGAGGCCGTCCCGTATTCCAGCAAATGCACCGCCTGCGGCATCTGCGTCAAGGCATGTCCCATGGAGTTGCTGGAGATCGTCGAAAAATAAAAACCAAGCGGCGGATCTGCGTGTCCGCCGCTTTCGTTTGTCCATATATAGATTTCTGCGAACTTGCAGGCTGGGGATGCCTCCGGCGGCCCCTTCTTTTCCGCCTTGCCGGAAAAGAAGGGGGAGAAAAGGGGCACTGGTTACGTTTGGTGCGTACTGCGGGTACGACTCAGGTGGTTCCTGATTTTCAGTTGTTACGAACACACAAACTCACCCTACGGGCGCTATACTGCGCGCCGCCTGTTACGGTACAACAGATTTGTGAGCAGTTGCGATTTAATATCTGCGGTAAAAACGCCTTGCGTTCGAAATTTGCAGGGCAGTACGGATTCGCCAGAGTTTTGTAGGGGCCGATGCCCACATCGGCCCGCTGGGAAGTTGCGGATTTGCCATAGATTTCCGTAAAAAGGGTGCGTTCTGCCGGGTCGATGTGGGCATCGACCCCTACAAATCGCACCCCTCAAAGTGCGCCGAAATATGCGTCCCTAACCTTGCAGCTCCCGTCACTTCACCACCGCATCATACAGCAGATTCTTCGCAAACCCCGTCAGCTTCGCGACCTGCTTGACAGCGTCCTTCGTGGAAAGTCCCTCCGCCATGCGTGCGCGGACCAGATCGTGCGCCGCTTCAAATGTGCAGCCCTCGTCCGCTTTTTCCTCCGCGCCAGCCACAACGAGCACGAACTCGCCGCGCGGTGGGGTTTCTTCATAATAGGCCGCCGCCTCGCCCAGCGTCATGCGGCGGACCTCCTCGTGCAGCTTCGTCAGCTCCCGACAGAGGGAAATTTTCCGATCCTCTCCAAACGCGTCTGCCAGATCGCGCAGCGTGGTCAGCAGCTTGTGCGGCGCTTCGTAGAAGATCATCGTCCGCGTTTCGTCCTTTAAGCCCGTCAGGTGCTCCTGACGGCTTTTTTTGTTGACGGACAGAAAACCCTCAAACGTAAACCGGCCAGTCGGAAGCCCCGAAATACTCAGCGCTGTCACCAGCGCGCACGGCCCCGGAATCGCGCAGACCGTCACGCCGTTTTCCGCGCACAGCCGAACCAGGTCCTCGCCGGGGTCGGAGATGGCGGGGGAGCCCGCGTCTGTCACCAGCGCGCACGTTTCGCCCGCCAGCAGCCGCGCGAGGATTTTCCCGCCGCTCTCGGCCTTGTTGTGCTCATGGTAGCTCACAAGGCTTTTTTTGATCTCCAGATGGTTCAGCAGCTTGAGGCTCACGCGCGTGTCCTCCGCCGCGATAAAATCAGCCTCCGCCAGCGTCCGGGCACAGCGGGGCGAAATGTCATTCAGATTGCCGATGGGCGTCGGCACAAGATATAGGATACCAGCCATATTCGGTTCACTCCTGTAGATGATAAATGCGCCGACCCTCGGCAGACAGGTCACCGGTCTGTGTGTATAAAATCAGATCCGGCTCAAATTGCAGCCCAGGCCCTCCGCCGAGGCGGGCTTCGATCAAAACGAGATTCACGGCGGTTTCCGCTCTGTGCCGGACGAAGCGGATGCGCTTTGGCTCCAACCGCGCCGCGCGCAGTCCGGTCATCAAATCGACCAGCCGCTCCGGCTTGTGAACCAGAAAAAAACGTCCGCCCCACCGCAGCGCCCGCGCCGCAGCCGCACAGAGCGCGTCAAACGGGCAGCAGATCTCGCTTCTCGCGGCGCTGAGACTGTCCTGCGTGTGCAGATGCCCGCTTTTCGGCGGGTAATAGGGCGGATTGGACAGCACACAGTCAAAGCCTCCGGGCGCGATTTCCGCGTGCGCCTGCCGCAGATCACCGCATACGATGTGCAGATGGTCGGAAAATCCGTTTTCCTCGGCATTTTCCTGTGCCTGACGCGCGGCAGCCTCCTGAATTTCAATGCCGCTCACGTGCAGCGTTCCGTCCGCGCCCAGCAGCAGAAGCCCCAGCGTCCCGCACCCGCAGCCAAGATCAAGCACTCGGCTGCCAGACTTTATCCGGCAGAAATCTGCCAGCACCATGGAATCCGTGCTCACGCGGAACTGTGCGTCTGAAATTTTCATCCGAATGCGGTCAAAGAGAAGCTCTTCCATATGGGCTCCAATCAAAAAGACAGGGGGGTGCTGCGTGCAGCACCCCCCTACTGTTTATGTGCTTATTCCTCAGAGATCGCGTCGTTGGGGCATTCTGCAGCGCAGGTACCGCAGTCCACGCACTGATCAGCGTCGATGACGTACTTGTCTTCGCCCTCGCTGATGCAGCCGATGGGACATGCGTCAGCGCAAGCACCGCACTTTACACAGTTGTCATTGATTACGTGTGCCATTTGAAGCACCTCCATTTTCAAGGTAGCTTCATTCTATCATACTTTCCTGAAAATGCAATGAAAAAAGTGTAAATTCCTCGAACGGCCCGGATTTTTTCGCGTGCGTCGTATAAACGCTGACCGCCGCGTCGAAACTCTCCTTCGACAGGAGGCGATCAGAATGAAAAAACCGGCGTATTCCGCAGCGCTGGACCGGGTGCTCTTCCGCGCGTCGCGGCTGGCGCGTGAGCTTGGCGGCGCACAGACCGGCACGGAGCATCTGCTGCTTGCACTCTCGCAGGAACGCATTTCCCAGACCGGACGCATTTTATGCTATCAGGGAGCCGAGGGCAGGCTCCTGCGCTGTATGCTGCTGACGAGGCAGGAGCCGGAGCCAGCCGGGCGGCAGGGCCTTTCCGCAGCTGCCGCAAGAGCGCTTGACGGCGCACAGCACGAGGCGGACCGCCTTGGCGCGCCCCTCTGCCTGCCGGAGCATCTGCTGCTTTCCCTCATGCGCGACGACGCCTATGCGGCGGCGCGCATGCTTTCGGAGCTTGGCGTCGACTGCAACTGCGTATTTTCGGAAACATATGACCGCCTGCGCATCCTACATCCGGCGCAGGACGTGAAAGGACAATCGGAATTGAAGCTTTTGGAACTGTACTGTGACAACATGATCGACCGGGCACCGCAGATGGACCCCGTCGTCGGCCGCGAGGCGGAGCTTTCCCAGCTCATGCAGGTGCTCAGCCGCCGCAGCAAGAATAACCCCGCGCTCATCGGCGAACCCGGCGTCGGCAAGACCGCCGTCGTTGAAGCGCTGGCCCAGCGCCTTGCCTGCGGAGACGTGCCGCAGGCGCTGCGCGGGAAAAAGCTCTACTGCCTCAACATGGCGAATCTGCTTGCGGGCACGAAATACCGCGGCGAATTTGAAGAGCGCGTGCGCGATATCCTGATCGAGATCCGCCGCTGCGGCAGCGTCATCCTATTTGTCGACGAAATGCACACCATCGTCGGCGCAGGCAGCGCCGAGGGCGCGATCGACGCGGCCAATCTGCTCAAGCCGGCCCTTGGCAGGGGAGAGCTGCAGATGATCGGTGCGACGACATTGGAGGAATACCGCAAATTTATTGAGAAGGACGCCGCGCTTGAACGCCGCTTCCGCCCCGTGATCGTCCGCGAACCGGACCGCAAGACGGCCTGCCGTATGCTTGAAGCGCTTCGTCCAGGCTTGGAGGCACACCACCGCATCCGCATCACGCAGGAGGCCATCGAGGCCGCCGTCGATTTTTCAAGCCGCTATCTGACAGATCGCTTCCTGCCGGACAAGGCGCTCGACCTGCTCGACGAGGGCGCGGCGCACGTCTGGCTCGGCGGCCCGGAGCCTGCGGAGGACGCAGAGCGCCAGCAGCAGCTCGAGCAGCAGCTTGAGCAGGCTGTGGCGAACGCGCAGTATGAGCAGGCGGCGAAGCTGCGCGACGAGCTGCGCACGCTCGTGCGCCGCCAGCTTGCCGCCCGCCGCGCCCAGCGCACCGTGAGCCTGACCCGGCAGGATATCGCCGCCGTCGTTTCCGAGCGCACCGGCATCCCCGTCGGCAGGCTCCGGCTGGCCCCCATGACCTGCTACGACGCTATGGGCCACATCATCTACCCCCTGCGCTATATGAATCTCCGCTCCGGGCAGAACGTCACCCTGGACCGCTACCAGGACCAGCTCCGGGAGATCCTGCGGCTGGTGGCCCAGAATGGGCGGTCCATCGAGGTCAACACCTACAACGGCCGCACGGTGGCCGACTGGAAGCCCGTGCTGGAGCTCTACCGGGAGGCAGGGGGGGAGCTGGTCACCGTGGGCTCGGACGCCCACGCCCCTGACAATGTGGCCAAGGGGGTCCGGGAGGCCTATGCCCTCCTGGCCGACACCGGCTTCCGCTATGTCACCGTCTACGAAAAGCGGGTCCCCCGGCCCGTCAGGCTGTAGAGGAGGCGCCCCAATGACATTGGAGGAATTTCGGGCCCGGGAGAAGGCCCAGGAGGACTGGGCCCCGGGCTGGGAGGCCATCGACGCGGCCTTTTCCGCCCTCTACCCCGGCCAGGAGCCCGACCACTACGGCACCCTGCTCCCCGCCCGGGCCCTCTTCGGCGGGGACCAGTACCTGGATGGCTACAGCCTCTACACCTCTCCCCACGGCCACCGGCACCTGGTGACCTACGGCATGAGCGAGCTCTACGCCGAGGAGTCCTCCCTGGGGGGGACCTACAGCAAGTGGGGCTATGAGATGACCATGAAGCTCCCCGGCCAGCCGGCGGAGGGGTGCCTGTGGGCCATCGACCTCCTGGGCAACCTGGCCCGCTACACCTTCACCCAGAACCGCTGGCTGGAGCCCTACCAGTATATCGCCGGGGACGGCAGCTCCATCTGCCGGGACCGGGCCTCCGCCCTGACGGGGCTTCTGGTGGTCCCGGACACCGAGGTCCCCGGCCGGGACACCCTCTATGGCCGGCTGGACTTCCCCCAGCTGGTGGGCATCACCCAGCGGGA
>OKSB01000092.1_pt1 | contig 87485 bp, 85 predicted proteins | sample 1601171 | NCBI WGS metagenome assembly OKSB01 (sample SAMEA3541496, study PRJEB24748) | human gut metagenome | biome: human gut; feature: human-associated habitat; material: faeces | place: China | collected 2012 | reverse complement strand
AAGAGCATGAAAAAAAGGAAGTGGACAAAATGCTTTCGCATTTTGTCACACTCCCTTTTTTATTGCTCGAAAGAAGGAGGTGAGCGCGGTGGCTTACATTTCGGCGGAAACTGCGGTCGCTGATATTGTCACGGCAGCCAAAACCATTGGTACGGTAAACAATGAAGCGGCGGCGACGTTATTTGCCCAGCATTTTGTAACGTACGTACTCAATTATTGTAACCGGAATGATTTTCCGGAGGCGTGCACGCTGACCGGAGCTGCTTTTAGTTTCGTATCTCCTTTAGCATATAAAAATTCCATCTCCGTTTTCTCATTGTGAAAATTCCATTCATACTGCACAAATGGCCTGTTTTTTTCTCTGTTTTATCTTGATTGTCCTTTGGGACGTTGCTATACTAGGGCTTAGGGATGTTTGTGAGCGGTACAATTTCATATAAAGGAGATCTTAGAAATGATTGAGTTGCAGTTAAAGCCGGCTATCTATTCGTATGATACGGTGCGGGAGTTCGTAGAAGATGTACAGATTGGTGAACATGATTTGATCGTGACAAATGAGTATATTTACGATCCCCATTTTCAAGGCCTTGATTTACCGTGCCATGTATTGTTCCAGGAAAAGTACGGTGCCGGCGAACCGTCTGATGAGATGGCAGAGGCTATATACCGGGATATGCCTAAGGATGTAACGCGCATTATCGGGATTGGCGGCGGTACGATCCTCGATTTGTGCAAGCTTTTTTGTCTGAAGCAGGTGAGTCCTGTGCTGGATCTTTTCGATGGCAACATCGAACCGGTGAAGGGGAAGGAGCTGATCCTCGTGCCGACGACGTGCGGTACGGGCAGTGAAGTGACGAACGTGTCTGTCATGGCTCTCATTAGCCGTCATACGAAGAAGGGCATTGCCGATGAAGCGCTGTATGCCGACAAGGCGGTGCTCATTCCGTCGCTGCTCCAAACGCTGCCTATGAAGGTCTTTGCTACGAGCTCTATCGATGCCCTCGTGCACGCTGTAGAATCGGCCTTGTCTCCTGATGGAACGGCCAGCTTCCGTACCTTTAGCTACGAGGCAATCGAACGGATTTTGAAAGGCTATTTGCAGATTCGCGACCATGGGCCGGAAGCACGGCTGCCTCTTATGAAGGATTTCCTCATGGCCAGCAACTGGGCCGGTATTGCTTTTAGCGTGCCGGGCTGTGCTGCCGTTCATGCCATGAGCTATCCCCTGGGCGCGTCGTATCACGTGCCGCATGGTGAATCGAACTACGCCATGTTTACGGGTGTCATGAACTGCTACATGTCTATCAAGTCCGATGGGGAAATTGCCAAGCTCAATCGCTTCATTGCCGATATCTTAGGCTGCGAACCGGCTCACGTCTACACAGAACTGGAAAAGCTCCTCAACGTCATCCTGCCCAAGAAGGCTCTCCACGAATACGGCGTCAAAGAAGAAGAATTGCCGGTTTTCGCCAAATCGGTCATGGAAAATCAGGGACGCCTTATGAAGCACAATTTCGTACCCCTCGATTATGACAAAGTACTGGGCATTTACCAAAGCTTGTACTAAACACATAAGAACTGACTATACGAAAAACCTGAAGCACGATGCTTGTTTCAGGTTTTTTTGTTGAAAGGAAGCTGACAAAGAGCTATAATAAGGCACGTCTTAGGACTACACGTTGATGAGAAAACCGGCTGTATAGATAGAACCGGCGTGCCGGTAGTTTTAATTTTTTTTGAAGGAGTGTGACGTCATTGGAAACGTGGCTGGATTTGCATATGCATTCGTCTTACAGTATGGACGGACAATATACACCGACGGAAATCGTAGCGCAGTGCGCTGCTGCGGGCGTGCAGGCTATGGCCTTGTCGGATCACGATGCCGTCGCAGGCAATGCAGAGGCCGGAAGGGCAGCTGCACGCCTGGGCCTTTCGTATTTCCCGGCAATTGAAATTTCCTGTACCCATGCGGGGAAAATGTTCCACCTCTTGGGCTATGGCATCCATTACGACGCACCGGCCTTTGTGAAACTGGAAAAGGCCATGCAGGACCAGCGGAAAAGCCATAGCGAAGCCATGATCGAAGCCGTACGGCGCATTGGCATTGCTGTCGATTCGGACAAGGTCTGGGCTCTTTCTGTCAACGGTTCCATCGGTTCCGTTCTCATTGCCCGGGCGGCCTTGGCGGATCCGCGCAACGACGAAAACGAGCTCCTGGCGCCGTACCGGCCCGGCGGAGCCCGCAGCGATACGCCGTACGTTAATTTCGGCTGGGACTTTTGTGCCCAAGGCAAGCCCTGCAACGTTCCCATGGAAGTGATCACCTTTGAAGAAGCTGTAGCGCTCATTCAGGAACACGGCGGTGCAGCCGTCCTGGCCCATCCCGGCGCCAACATGGGGCAGGACCGGGAGCGGACAGAGGCGATCATTGCTACGGGCATTGACGGCATTGAAGCGTACTGCAGCTATCATGATAGCGAAACGGCTGCCTTTTACGCCGGTATGGCTGCACAATATGGCCTCATAGCGACCTTAGGCAGTGATTACCACGGCCACCGTACAAAGCCCAACATCGACTTGGGCCGGTACAGCCATCCCCGCCCGCAGGACGTGTACGACAGGCTGTGCGCCGTCATCAGCGGCCGCGGCGGCATCTATCCAAAGAGAGAAAGAAGCGATTTAAGATGAAGAAAAAAATCGGTATCCTGTTGGGCGTCTGTGTTTGCGCCCTCGTGGCCTGCCTGCCTCAAGGAGGCCTGGCGAAGGACACAAAGACCGCCCGCGTGGCAGTGCCCGTAAAGGCCATGCAGCCTTTGCAGACGAGTACGGCTGCGCAAAAAGGGGCGCAGAGCGATCCTGCTACGCAGGCCGGTACGACGAATCCCAAGGCCAAAGGGAATAATACAAAGGCGGCGGCACCAAGCCTGCCCGTTTACGATCCGGCCAAGGATGCCGCACCTGCAGAAGGACTGCCTATTGAAGAAACGAATTTCCAGTTTAGCGAACCCTTGCTGGTACGGCCTAAGACCGATACGATCGTCATCCACCACGTCGGCGTGCCTGATGGCGATACGTCGGCTGCGGCCATTCACCGGGCGCATTTGGCCAACGGCTGGGCCGGTATTGGCTATCACTACGTCATCCGCAAGAACGGCCTCATCGAACGGGGCCGTCCCTTGGCTACAGTCGGTGCCCACGCCTATGGGGAAAATTACCATACCGTCGGTATCAATGTAACAGGGAACTTCGATAAGGAAATCCCGACGAAAGCGCAGCTGGAATCGCTGACGGAACTCGTCACGGCCCTGTGCCGGATTTACCACATCGAACCAAGTGCGACGACTATCGTCGGTCACCGCGACCTGAACGATACGGACTGCCCGGGCAAGAACCTTTACGCCCTCTTGCCGCAGCTGCGGGCCGACGTCAAAGCCCAGCTCCTCGTCGACCGGTTTAAGGATACGCACATCCTCAAGCTGCACAAACAGCCTCAAGCACCGGCCGATACGTCTGTTGCCAGAGACGTACCTGTCCAGGCTAATATGGGGAACTAAAGCGAAAGCAGATACGAAGAAAGTCCTTCTTTGTATCTGCTTTTTTCTGTCTTGTCTCATGCATATATGTTATAATGAGTTATAACCATAGGCCGGCTTTACGCGGCCCTACGAGAGGAGTGCGACACGCATGCCATATAACTTTGACGAAATTGTAAACCGCTATCACACGAATGCCCTCAATACAGACGGTTTCCGTGGCTATATTTTTCATGATTTTGAAGGCAAGAAGAAATTCCCCTTCAAGGACGACGAATTCGTCCGCATGTGGGTAGCCGACATGGAGTTTGCCATGTGCCCGGCTATTATCCAGGCCATTAAGGACCGGGCCGACCAGCGCATCCTGGGCTACAGCCAGGTTTTTGAACCGGAGTTTTATGACGCCTACAACGATTGGAACCAGAAGATGTACGGCTGGACCTACCCAAAGGAAGAAATTTGTTTCTCCTTAGGGATTATTCCCGGCTTGTACACGCTGTCGGATATGCTTTTGGGCGACAACGACTACGCCATTATCCATACGCCGGCGTACGGCTATTTCCAGCATGCCATTGACGAACGGCATAAACGGGCCATCCATACGCCCCTCATCAGCGACGGCTTGGGCAACTGGCATATCGATTTTGGTGATTTGGAAAAGGCCTGCGCCAATCCCTTTGCCAAGGTCCTCATTTGGTGCAATCCGCACAACCCGACGGGCCGCGTCTGGACAGAAGACGAATTGCGTCACGTCGCAGCCATCGTAGAAAAATACAATCTCTGGATCATTAGCGATGAAATTCACTGCGATATTTTGCGCCAGGGCGTACACCATATCCCCATGGCCAAGATCATGCCGGATTACGAAAAGCTCATCGTTTGCACGTCGGCATCGAAGTGCTTCAATATGGCCGGCCTCATGTTTGCTGAAATGATCATCCGCAATGCGGAGCTGCGTCAGAAGTACATTGCCTATACGAACTCTTACGCCATGAATATCAATCCCTTGTCCATTGCAGCGCATACGGCGGCGTACCGCTACGGCGCAGAATGGCTGGATCAGCTGAAGACCTATTTGGACGGCAATTTCCAGCTCGTCAAGGATATTCTCGACAGGGATTTGGAAAAGGTAACCTATGTGATTCCTGAAGCTACGTATCTGGCCTGGGTTAATCTCAATCCGTACCTCGCTGATGTGCCGGATATTCCTGATTTCATGGCCAATAAGGCCGGGGTCCTCCTCGAAGGCGGCGACGCCCTCTTCGTCGGCAACGCCAAGGGCTACGTACGCCTCAACCTGGCTATGCCGCGTTCCATTATCCAAAAGGGGATGGAACGGATCGTCAAGGCCATCAAAGAAAGATAAATATAGCAAAAAGAGTATGTACACCTTGTATATGCTCTTTTTGTCTTTCTTGCAGGCGTAGTATTTCTTAAAACTTTTAGGTAAATACACACATGAGAAAAAGAGACGCTGGCAAATAAATAGTCTTTTTCTTATGCATCAGGCCTGTATCCTTTTCTCTATGTGAAAAATGTATTATAATAAAACAGAGTTATGTCGAAAGACAGCAGGAAATATGATATAATAAAAATCTATGTAATAAATGTATGGGAGGTGCCTTATGGCAACAGTGCAAGAAAAGATCGAGCAGTTTAAAGCAAAGCTCGAAAAGATAGAAATGGGCGGCGGTCAAAAGAAGATTGACAAGCAGCACGAAAAAGGAAAGATGACGGCCCGGGAACGGCTCAATCTGCTCTTTGATGCAGGGAGCTTCACGGAAATCAGCCAGTTCATCAAGCATCGCTGCACCAATTTCGGTATGGAAAAGAAAGAAATCCCCGGCGACGGCGTCGTAACGGGCTATGGCAATGTCCACGGCCGTCTCGTTTTCGCCTATGCGGAAGATTTCACTGTCGAAGGCGGATCGCTTGGCGAAATGCACGCCCACAAGATCTGCCAGGTCCAGGAAATGGCCCTCAAGATGGGTGCGCCTATTATCGGCATCAACGATTCCGGCGGTGCCCGTATTCAGGAAGGTGTCGACGCCTTGTCCGGCTTTGGCCGTATTTTCATGAACAACACCATGGCTTCCGGCGTCATTCCCCAGATTTCCGTTATCATGGGGCCCTGTGCCGGCGGTGCCGTGTACAGCCCGGCCCTGACGGATTTTATTTTCATGGTCAAGAACACGAGCAACATGTTCATTACAGGCCCGAAGGTCATTAAATCCGTTACTATGGAAGAAGTGACGGCAGAAGAATTGGGCGGTGCCCAGACGCACAGCAGCGTTTCCGGTGTAGCTCATTTCGCCTGCGAAGATGAAACGGATTGCATCAATAAGATCAAAGCCCTCTTAGACTTCCTGCCGAGCAACAACATGGAAGAAGCACCGGTCGTAGAATCGTCAGATCGTCCTGACCGGACAGACGAAAGCCTCGATTCCATCGTGCCGGACAGCGATACGGCTGCATACGACATGCTCGACGTCCTGCGTGCCTGCGTCGATGACGGCAATATCTATCAGGTTCTTGAAAACTATGCCCTCAACATGATCACCTGCTTTGCCCGTTTCGACGGCCAGACCGTAGGGATCATTGCCAACCAGCCGAAATTCCTGGCTGGCTGCCTCGATATCAATGCGTCTGACAAAGCAGCCCGCTTTGTCCGCTTCTGCGATGCCTTCAATATCCCTGTCGTCACCTTTGTCGACGTACCGGGCTTCTTGCCGGGCACGAACCAGGAACACGAAGGCATTATCCGCCACGGCGCAAAGCTCCTCTATGCCTATTGCGAAGCCACCGTGCCCAAGGTTACGGTCGTCGTCCGTAAAGCCTACGGCGGTGCCTACATCGGCATGTGCTGCCGCCAGCTCGGTGCCGATATGGTATACGCTTGGCCTACAGCGGAAATCGCCGTCATGGGTCCTGATGGCGCAGCCGATATCATCTTCAAAAACGATCCGGAAAAAGAACAGAAGAAGGAAGAATACAAGCACGAATTCCTGACGCCCTACAAAGCTGCGGAACACGGCTATGTAGACTGCATTATCGAACCGAAAAATACACGGCCGCAGGTCATTAACGCCCTGGCTATGCTCTATAGCAAACGGGAAGAACGGCCGCATAAGAAGCACGGCAATATTCCGTTGTAAGGAGGGGGCAGATTATGGAAGAAACAAATCTCGTCATCATTGCCCTCGTTGCCCTGGCGCTCTTGGTCGTTTTGGTTTGGTATACCTTGTCCAACCGTCTTCAGGCCGTCAACGGACGGGTACATGAACTGCAGCAAAAAAATGAAGAATTGACGCGTCTCCTAGAAGAACTGCAGGCACAGAAAGTGGCAGCGCCTGCCGTAGCAGCTGAGGAAAAAACACCTGCCCAGGCTGAGGAAGCCCCGGCAGCTGCGGCCGCACCGGAAACGGCAAAAGCGGCAGCCGAAGCAGCGGCTACGGAGGGAGAACTTTCGCCGGAAATTGTCGCCGTCATCATGGCAGCCGTCGCTGCCTGCGGCTATGATCCCGCAGCCATTCGCAGCATCCGGCCCCAGCAGCGCCACAGCCGCAGTCACAATTGGGTTATGGCAGGCCGTTTAGCCGGCATGCGATAAAATAGATCGAAACTAGGCTCCAGGAGGAATAGATAATGAGAAAATTTAAAGTAACCGTAAACGGACAGGCGTATGAAGTAGAAGTAGAAGAAACGGGCGTAGCCAGTGCCCCGGCAGCAGCTCCTGTACAGGCTGCTCCCGTAGTCAAAGCGGCTCCGGCCCCGGCAGCACCTGCTCCGGCAGCCCCGGCAGCTAAAGCGGCTCCGGCTCCGGCAGCAGAAGCAGTAGCACCGCGCGGCCCCATTCCCGAAGGCGCAACGGTCGTCAAGGCCCCCATGCCGGGCAAGATTTCTGCCGTGAAGACGCAGAATGATGCCGACGTCAAACGGGGCGATGTACTCGTCGTTCTCGAAGCCATGAAGATGCAGAACGACATTATGGCTCCTGGCGATGGCAAGGTCTATGACCTGCGCGTTCAGGTAGGCGATAACGTAAAAACCGGCGATACCCTCGTCGTTATCCAGTAAAAACGAAGGACACAAAAAAACTGTATCCCCACGAAGCCCTAAACGACTCCGCAGGATACAGTTTTTTTATCAGATGCCTTATTTGGCCAGCTTGCTCTGGGCTTTTTCTACGAAAGGCTTCGATTCGATGATGAAGCGTTCGTGTGTGGCTTCGCCGACGAGACCGGCTTCGTCCCAAGCCTGGATGGAAAAGGTCAGCTTGCGGCGGTCCTGTTCCGTGAGAACGGCTTTGGCGCGGACGGTCATGCCTACGGGCGTAGCCGAAACGTGTTTGACGTTCATGGAAATGCCAACCGTGCCGTAGCCTTCAGGCAGCTGGGAATCACAAGCGAGGACTGCTGCGTGTTCCATGAGGCCGACTAAGGCCGGTGTCGCGTATACCGGTGCTGTGCCGCTGGCAAACTGGATAGCCGTATTGGCATCGGTGACTTTTTCTGTCGTTTCGGCAGAAGACTGTAATGTAAGTGTGAAATCCATGGTGGTACCTCCTTATGCGTGCCTCTTGGCACTATGCATTTATTGTAACACGGCGACGCAATTTTTAATACCGAAAGGAAGGGCATATGAGAAAAAAAGTACAAAGAAAAGTGAAACGAGCGGTAACGAATTTCTTTCAGCAGGAAGCCTCTAGTGGCATGACACTCCTCGTCTGTGCTGTCGTAGCCATGCTGATTGCCAATACGAGCTTGGGCCCTGTCTACGAGCGTTTGTTACACACGGAACTTGCCTTAGGACCTTTGTCTATGTCGTTACTGCATTGGATTAACGACGGCCTCATGGCGATTTTCTTCTTTGTCATCGGCCTGGAAATCAAACGGGAATTCCTCTTTGGCGAACTGAAATCGCCGTCAGCGACGATTCTGCCCATTGCCGCTGCTGCCGGCGGTATGGCTGTGCCGGCCCTCTTTTTTGCTGCCTTCAATATGGGCCTGCCGTCCATCAGCGGCTGGGGCGTGCCGATGGCGACGGATATTGCCTTTTCCTTAGGCATCCTGGCCTTTGCTGCGCCGAAGGCACCGCGGGCTGTCGTCGTCTTCCTCACGGCCTTGGCCATCGTCGATGACTTAGGCGGCATTCTGGTCATTGCTATTTTTTACTCGTCAGCGCTGCAGCTATCCCTGCTTCTGGCCAGCCTCGTCGTCATGGCCCTCTTATTTCTGGCCTGCAAGAAAGAGATTTCCTTCTTTCCCTTGTATCTCGCAGGAGGACTTATCCTTTGGTACCTTTTCCTGCGCGGCGGCATCCATCCGACCATTGCCGGCGTCATCCTGGGCCTGTCTATTCCGGCCGGCACAGAAGCAACCCATGCCAAGAGTCTCCTCAGCAAGGTGGAGCACCGGCTTACGCCCTGGTCAGCCTACGGCGTCATGCCTATCTTTGCCCTTTCTAATGCCGGCATTTCCCTCATCAGCAGCAGTATGGCCACCTTTGCTTCGCCCATCAGCCTGGGCATCCTGGCCGGCCTCTTCCTCGGCAAGCCTATTGGCATCTTCGGCATGACCTGGATCCTTATCAAAAGCCGCATTGCCTCGTTGCCGCACGGCGTCAAGCTGGGCCACTTCCTCGGCGCCGGCATGCTCGGCGGCATTGGCTTTACCATGTCTCTTTTTATCGCCGCCCTGGCCTTTCCCGACGCAGGCAGCCTCAATACGGCCAAGCTTGCCATCGTCAGCGCCTCCGTCCTCTCCGGTATTGCCGGCGCCCTCGTCCTAAAGCGCCTCTGATGGCCCCGGCAGGGCTGTACATAGGCGTAAAATCTGTACTTGACGGTGTGAGTATGGTAAAATAATATGATGTGTAATGCAAAAAAGACTTCCGTACGCCGGTGTTTTTGACGGCCCTGTGGGAGCAAGTTCATATCCTGCCGGAGCGGCCTGAATCGCTCCAGACAGGATGGATAAAAGAGAGGTAAAGGCATGTTTGAACAATTCTTTTTAGGAGCCCAGCAGGATCTCAAATTATTCATTTGTTTTCCCATTTTGTGTGCTATCTTCCGGGCTATCTTCATTGCTACGCAAAAGCCCGACGGATCCCTTGAAGGGAAGGGGAAGGCTTTATTCCAGTGCTTCCGCTTCGGCTTTTGGTGGGGCATGGACATCAACGCCTACGTGTTCGTCTTGTCCCTGGTAGTCGTGACACTGCCGGGTTTATTTTTTGCTCCCTGGGCCGCTCACGGTGATAAGATCCGCCTGGTCCTGGGCATGATCTATGCCATGGCTATATACTTGGCCTTCATTGGCAAGCAGATTTTTTACGCGCAATTCCACGATATTTTCAATAATATCGTTTTCTTAGGGGAGAAGGCAGAAAAGAACAACCTCGTCGATGTCTTCTTCAACCAGTATCACGGTGCCCGCCGCCTGGCCTGCATCGTTCCCTATGCCATCCTGGTCTATTTCGGCATCTACGGCATTTTGCACACGCCGGTGCTGGCCTATCCGCACTTTGCCGGTGCCTGGGCCTATGTGTTCAACACGGTCATCGTCCTGGCTCTCATTGCGTTCTTCTATTTCTTCCGTTACGGCGGCACGTTCATGCACGACGATAAGCCCGAATGGGATACGATTCCCGATATCGTCAAAGACGATCCCTTCCTGTCCAAGGCGACAGTGGACGATCTCATCGCCTTAAAGCTTCTCAAGCGGCAGCGCCTGGGCGTAACGATGCAGCGGAGCGACAAAGAAAATCTGGAACTGGCTAAGCCCCTCATCGAAGCAAAGGGCGGCAGCGTAGCGTCTTATGACGACGCCCTCAAAGCTTTTACGCATGTCGCCAAGGGGCCGAAGATGAAATTGCCGTCTCATATTTTCCTCATCGTCGGTGAAAGCTACTCCCAGCAGTATTTCGACCCGGCCTTTGCCGATCTGCACGTTGCCGACCGGGGCAAGGCGTTTATGGACGATCCCCATACGGCGTGGATCCGCACGGCCCTTTCGGCAGGGATCATTTCCCGTCCCTCTATCGTCAGCCTCATGCTGGGGATTTTTGATGCGGGGTTAGAACTGAACGAACGGGAACAATTCTGGCAGGGGACCTTGCCGACGTCTATGCCCGTACAGCTGCGGAAACTTGGCTACAAAACGAATTACTGGTACGGCGGCAGCATGGCCCATGGCAACTTCAATCATTTTGCGCCGGCCTGCGGCTTTGATCATGCCTATTCGGCCACGGATATTTGCGATCCTGACGCGCCGCGCTCATGGGTCGGCGTCTATGACCACATTTTCCTCGGCAAAGCAGGGGAGATGATTCAGGCCGATCAGGCTCCGTTACAGTTCCATTATCTCTATACGACGTCCAATCACGGCCCTTACAAGATGCCTATGAAGAAGCTGGGCTTTGAAGCTGAAAAAATACTGAACGTAAAGGATGACGTGCTGAAGGAAAAAATCATTCCTAAGATTCTTGGCGCTTTCTGGTATTCAGACAAGGCGATTAACGATTTTATCGACGAAATGAAACGGCTCTATCCGGATAGTCTCTTCATCGTTACCGGCGACCATGGCTGCCATTGCTCAGAATTACAGCACACGTCCTTCATGAAGCGGGAATATACCTTTCGGGAGCTCCATTCGCCGGTCCTCATGTTCCAGCATCCGAACCTCGACAAGGACTCCTTGGCAAATAACGTCATCGGTGGTCATATGAATATCCTGCCGACTATCATGGAACTCATTGCGCCTCAGGGCTTTACGTATTATTCCCTCTTTTCGTCTCTGACGGAACCGGTAACGCAGTGTGTGACGCCTTATCACTGGGCAACGAATGAATTCGTCGGCGGCTGTGATGAACAGTATTACCAGAAGCTCAGCGCTGTCAGAGGGGACGATGTCATCCGCGGGACGACACCTTTTGCTGTCGAATGTGAAGCCGAAAAGAGTTTGTCTGCCTATATTTTGCAGCATCCGGAATTATTGCAGTCCGTGCCAGACCTGCTCAACTAGTAAGCCTGTCGCGACCTTGTATGGGGAGCGGAAAAAATGAAAGAAATAGTGACCCGTAAGCGGGACTGGATTCGCCAGTTGCCCCTGTTTTTGCTGGTAGCCGGCTGTGGCGTGTCGTCAGGCATGGTCATGGCCCTTGCCGCTATTTTGTATGTAGTGCTCTGCCGTCAGTACCATGAGCCCTTTCTTGGGCCGGTCATCAGAGGCCGTCATTTCAAACAAAGTTTGCAGGTCATCGCGATTGCCTTGGTGGCGGCTTGTATTACAGTGCCCTTCAACGGCGGGAGCGTGACTTTGCTTCTTACCTATATTTCCTGCCTGGCTCCGTTTTTGCTGGCTGTGCTTATGATGCGGCCCGGCACGAAGACCTATCATGCTATTTGGTACGGTGTCATGGCAGCCCTTATTTGGCTCTGCCTGGTCGTGCTCATCCATCCAGGCTGGCAGGACCGGCGCCTGTCCGGCCCTTTTGACAGCCCGCAGACGCTGGCAGGGTTCTTGACCCTTTTGGTGCCGATCGTGTTCTTTGGTGCTGTGAAGTACCGCTATCATCTGCGTTCGCGCAGTATCCTTTCCCTGGTTCTCTGCATTCTGGCCATGATCATGCTTATCTGCACGGGCTCCCGCAATGGCTATCTTACCTTTGCCATTGGCTGTGTTATTCTGGCCGGGCTCGTCTATCACTGCCGGGACCTGGTATCCCTCAAGCTTATGGGGGCAGCCGTCGTCATTGCCTGCCTGGGCGTGGCCAGCATTTCCCCGGCCTATATGTCTCAGAGCGTGCGCCGCGAGCTTGGCCGGGCCAACCGCATCTATCTTGCAGAAACGAGTCTTGACATAGTCCGGGAGCATCCTCTCGTTGGCATCGGGATGGGGAACTGGAGTAACGTATACGAAACCACCTATGCTGCGCACAATCCCAGTAGTACCGTGCGTAGGCCTTCGCCAGGCAACGTGTATCTGCAGAGTATGGCGGAAACCGGTCTCATCGGTTTCGCCGGCTTCCTCTGTCTCATCCTTTGGCAGGGCAAGGAAATCATCTCCTGCTTACGGAACGTGTACCGGCGCAAACAACGTGCCTTTCCCTGGCTGGCCAGCCTGAGTTTGTCACTCCTTTCAGTATATATTTTTGGGTTCCTGGACGATACCTTCTTTGGCCGCCCGCTGTTACAGTTCTATTGGCTCTTGTGGGGCCTCTGTCTGGGAACGATAGCCTTTTCGGAAAAGGAGGCTGATCCGATTGAATGATTTATTAAGTGTTATTGTGCCTGTCTATCAGGATGCGGCCTCGTTGCCTCAGACCCTGCAAGCTATCTTGGGGCAGACCTATACGAATCTTGAAGTACTTCTCATCAACGATGGCTCCCAGGATCAAAGCCTGGAAGTTTGCCAAGCAGCGGCGGCTAAGGATACCCGCGTGCGCGTTCTCACTAAGGAACACGGCGGCGCCAGCGCGGCCCGTAACCTTGGCCTGCATGAAGCTAAGGGCAAATACATTGCCTTTGTCGACGCCGATGACTGCATCGACGCCCGCATGTATGAAGCCATGCTGGCCGTCATGAAGCGGCAACATGCGGATATTGTCAATTGCCGCATGGTCCGGGAAACGGCCTATATGCCTACAGCCTATACAGAAAAATCGGTCACTGTCTCAGACCAGCCCTTGACCTGTCTTACAAAGCGGGGCTGCTCTATCAACAGTATCCTCAATAAGGTCTTTACGCGTGACGTCATTGGCGATACGCATTTTGACGACACCATTTCCTTCCTGGAAGACAAGCTCTTCGTCACGATGGCCTTTTTTAACGCCCATAAGGTGGCTTTTGTAGATAATGTGTTCTATCACTATCTCCAGCATGAGGATGGCCTGTCCTGGCAGGATACGTTTGCTACGTGGGACGGCAATTTCCGCGTCAATGAACGCATCTATTGGCGCATGAAGGAAAGCGTAAAAGCCGGCACAGACCTGGAGCAGGCAGCCTACCGTAATTACATCCGTTCCGTCCTGGACCTCCTGCGCTATGCCGTAAAGCACCGGGAACGTGACCTCTACGAAGAAACGCGGTCTTCCTATGGCTGGGACCTCATGCAATTTTTGCAGGGACAAAAGCTGGGCTTTTTCAAGAAGCTGGAATACCAGACCTATACGAGTTCCTATTTCCTGGCCTCCCTGTTTCACTATCACTTCGGCAAAAAGAAGCTTCTCGTCAGCCGCAAGGGCAGAGAGTAAGAAGAATTTACAGAGTATTAGCTGTCTGGTAAGCACGGAAAGTAGTCAGTCCTATGAAAAAATGATATACTCTAATACGTAACACCAGCACCCATGCCGGCAGGCAGGAAAACCCTGCCTGCCACATCGTAATAGCAAGTAGAAAGGAACGGATCGATGCACAGCATATCTCATTTTTGGAACGTCTCCCGTGGCATTTATGGACCACGTAACTTTAAGGAAAATAAGCGGGCCGTCGTCTTCTTCGTCAGAGCCATTTCCAACCGCGCTCTTTTTGAAGAATTATATACCTTCTTTGATCAATATCCGCCTATGAAAGGCTTTTTGGAAACCCATGATCCGGATTTCCAGGAAGTCATGACGCGCGTCTTCTTGTTTAAAAACTCGACCATGCGCCAGCGCCTGGACGCAGTGGAGCATCACTTTACCATTTTGCGCCAGTTCTTTTCTGATGACGTCATCAAAGAAATCTATTGGGGCAAAGGCTATACCCTGTGGCAGTCCCAGGATGCAGCAAATCCCTTGAAGGTACGGCTTATTTTTGATACGGGCCAGCGTAAGGAAGGCTTTTTGTCCCTCTATCTCTATAGCCGTGAAGATATGCTCTATCATTTCAATTTCCGCTTTGATTACAATAAAGCCGGCGAACCGGCCCTTTATATCGGTACCCTCCAGGGTTCGAAAGAAGGCCTGGAACTGACAAAGGAAATCACGAAAAAGCTCTTTGGCTACCGGCCGAAGAATTTTATCCTCTATTTGCTGCGTATTTTTACGCAGACTTTGGGCATTAAAGACCTCTATGCCATTACCGATGCAGGCTTTTATACGAATAGCCATATCCTGCGCGGTAACCGCAGCAAGAAAACCAGCCTCGATGTATTCTGGAAAGAAGAAGGTGCCGAAGCGACGCCGTCGGAAGAATTCTACTGGCAAATGCCGATTACGGAAAAACGCCGCAAATACGACGATATCCCTTCGCGCAAGCGCAATCTCTTCCGCAAACGCTATCTCCTCATGGATGACATCATCCCTGATTACATTGCACACGTAAAAGAGCTCTTCCGTGACGATTTCCGGCCTACGCCGTCGGCCATCGACGAAGCGGCCATTACGGAAAAGCCAGCTGATTACGATCCCATTGAAGCGCCTAAAACGCAGGAGTAAGGAGCCGTTATGAACTCATTAGCCGTGATCATCTTAACGAAAAACGAAGAAGTCAATATTGTCGATGCCATCGAAGCGGCCAAAGCCTGCGCCACGGAAGTCCTCGTCGTCGATTCGGGCAGTACGGATGGTACGGTCGAATTGGCTAAGGCTCATGGCGCCCGCGTCGTTTTCCGGGCCTGGACCAATGACTTCGCCGCCCAGCGTAACTTTGCCCTGACGCAGACCGAGTCTGACTGGGTTTTCTACGTCGATGCCGATGAACGCATTACGCCGGACCTGGCGCAGGCCGTAGAGCAGGTCATCGCTGCAAACGAAGCCAAGCAATACAGCGTAACCCGTAAATCCGTCGCTTTTGGCACGAAATTCAATCACGGCGTTTTGAAGCCGGACCACGTAGCCCGCCTCTTTCCGCGCACGGCTGTGACCTGGGTCAATCCCGTACACGAACACCCGGAATGCGACCTGCCCTTAGTACAATTGCCGGGCTATTTGGAGCATTACACGTATCGCTCGTGGGCCCAGTGGGAAGGGAAGGTCATGCAGTATACGTCCATTTGGGCAGAAGAAGCCTATGAACGGGGACGGCGCATTTCCTTGAGCGGCGTCTTTCTCCATAGCTTGGGGGGCTTTTTCAAGATGTTTTTCGGCCGCTTGGGCTTCCTCGATGGCTGGATGGGCGTCTTTATGTGCTGCCATCACTTTTTTTATGAAACCATGAAATACCTGAAATTACATGAACAGCAACGGATGAAACAAAAATAAGGCAGGGGAATGCGTATCCCTGTGTACGTAATACTGGAAATGAGGAGAATTGTATGGATGAAATAGCCGTAGCCGTAGCCGCCGATGACCGCTATGCCCAGCATGGTGCCGTAGCCTGTGCGTCGATTTTGCTGCAGCACCAAAGGGGCTGCCCTGTACACGTATATTTCTTGAGCGACAATATATCAAAAGAAAAAGAAGCTGCCATTACGGCTACCGTTACCCGTCTCCAGGGAAAGATTTCCTTTATTGCTACCGGTGACATTGCCATCCAGGCCCATACGAGCGGCCATATCAACCGGGCGGCCTATTTGCGTCTCATGCTGGACCAGCTCCTGCCGGAAAACGTTACGAAAGTGATATATCTGGATACAGATTTGCTGGTGTTGGATGATATAGAAACCCTTTGGCATACGCCTCTGGAAGGCAAACCCATGGCGGCCGTACCAGACCTGGGTATTCTCTGCTCCAAACGCATGGTAAAGCAAAAGGAAGCAACCCTGGGCATTCCTGCAGGAGATTTGTACTTTAATTCCGGCGTCATGGTATTGGACCTTGCAGCCTGGCGAAGCCATCACTACGGCCAGCAGGTATTGGAAAAAGTAGCCCAAGGTGCGTTCCGCCACCACGATCAGGACGGACTGAACCTGGTTTTTAAAGACAATTGGCAGGCCTTGCCCCTGCGCTGGAATGTCATTCCGCCCATCTTTACGCTGCCCCTGAAGGTGCTCACTCATAGTAACTGGCGCCATAAGGCGATAGAAGCAGCCAAACATCCGGCCGTCTTTCATTGGGCCGGACGCTATAAGCCCTGGGAATTTGAACGGGACGGGGCTTTTAACGAGCGCTATTACGACGTCTTGAAAGAAACGGCCTTTGCCGATGTGGCGATGCCGCAACCGAGTGCCGATATGAAAGGGAAATCGATTGGACGCCAGGAATTCCGGATGAAAGTGGCGAAGATGTGGGAAAGAATATTGTCATAGGGAGTGTAACATGAAGATATGCATCAATAGGGAAAATCTGCTTAGTGTGGCCTTAAATTTATTTGTACTGTTTGTCTGTAGCACAAAGTGGAATGCCGGATTCAGCATTAGTGCAGGCTTGATCGTAGTTCTGCTTATCTGGTTTTTAAGAAAAAAAGAGAAGTTTGCATTGCCACCGTTAAGCTTTTTTGGCCCTTACATTTTTTTCTTGGCAATGGTGTCCTTGGCATCTTTTCTGACGGGAGATGCAGGATCTATGCGGACTGCCAGGAACTTTATCGCATATTCACTTCCTGTTTGGGTAACGTATTTTGGCTTTCAAAAGGCCAATCATGACTGGTCATCCTTCCAGTGGGGCCTTTTGGGTGGCAGCTGGGTTTTGGCTTATTATCCGTTGCAGGCTATCCTGGCCGGACACATATATGAACGTTTGCGTGGACCTTTTGCATCGTATAATCATATGTCCATGACGCTTGAAGTATTATTGCCTTTCTTATACTTAGCAACATTTCACCATTGGCGTAGCGGAGAAGGAAAGAAAAGGATACTCTATACCCTGCTTTTCGGGTGTACGGCTGTCTTTATGACGGGCACCCTATTGATGGCTCAATCACGTGGTGGTACGGCAGGCTTTGGCGTAGGCCTTTTAACTGTTGCCATATATGCATGGTTGACGCATAAGAAAACCTGGAAAATGCCTCTGCGGACAATTGTTTTTTGCCTGATCTTAGCCGTGTCGGGGAGTGGCTTTTACGCCTTTACCAATACGTATCAAACACGCTCGTATGATAATGAACGGGTATTGTTGCTTCACTCTGCCTACCATATGTGGCAAGATCATAAGGTATACGGCGTAGGCTTTGACCGCTGGAACAAGGAATATCAGGCCCATTACATTTTACCGGGCGCGCATGAACCAACCTTGACCTTGCCGCATAATAATGTGGCCAACTTCTTTTCCGGCACAGGAACCTTGGGCGGCGCCGGATATTTGGTATTTTTAGGCAGCAATCTGCTATTGTTGCTCTATTTGACCAAAAAATATCCGAAAAATCTGATTCCCTATGGGATGCTTTGGTACTGTATAGGGCTTCTGCTTGTTCATGGTATGGTAGATAATACGTTTTATGCAAAATATGAACTCCATTTGTATTTTACTTTTTGGGGCATTACCTTAGCTAGTTGTACGCATAATAAATTGAAACAGTCTAATGGGGGAAAGACTGATGAGTAATTTTTACCATTATGTAATCAGTGCAAAAAATGCAGAGGATAGAAGAGCGTCTATTTTGTCAAACTTTCAGACGCACGGAATAGAGCCACAGTTCTTTGAAGCAATCTTAGGGAATGCATTGTCCAAAGAGCAGTTACGAGTACTGGACGTAGATGCGGGGCTTATGAGCTTAGGGGAAATGGGGTGTGCATTATCTCATTTAGCAATCTATAAAAAGATGCTTGATAGTCAGAAACCTTACGTTTTTGTCTTTGAAGATGATGCTTATCTCACGAATGACTTCTTTCATGATCTGCCAGATTTAAAAAAATTTATGGACACACATACAGAACCAATGGTACTTCTCTTGTATAAGGCCATAGCTCACACAAAACTCGTGGTGGCAAAAGACAATAAACCATTCATTCTTCGAGCTTTAGGGGGATCATGTGCACATGGATATGTTATTAACCGAAAGGCCGCAGAAAATATTTTACGACTGCAAAACCCTCCAAAAATAGAAATTGATGCGTGGGCGCAGTATATGAAGTTAAACTTGTTAAATATTTACTGTATGGAAGAAATGTTAGTTAAACTTAATGAACTGCATGCTAAAGATTCTCTTATTGAGACAATTGATTCACGCGAAATGAAAGATTCGAAATATTTAAAAATGATGAGAAAGCAGTGGTTGCAGCAATTTTATAATCATCTTTCATTAGATGAAAAATTACTCATTCAGGGGAAGCGGTTTTGGCGACATATTCAAGAGTTTTACTATGATAAGGAGACACCTGCAAAATAAGTGAATATGGTCTTGGTGCATTTTGGGGAGTTTTGTTGAAGCAGAGATACTATCCGGTATTTTAATAACAAGGCATGAGTTCCGTGATTAATTAAAGACTGGATTCTAATGGACATTTGTATAAATAAAGTATGGACGGAGGAAAATGAAAGTGAGTGGTTTTTTCCATTATGTAATTAGTGCTCCCAATGCTCACGAACGTAGAGAAACTGTTTTAGCCAATTTTAAAGCGCATGGATTAGAGCCACAATTCTTTGAGGCTGTCATGGGGAATAAATTGCCATCAGAAAAACTTAAAAATATGAAGGTGGACACAGGCTTCATGAGTTTAGGAGAAGTTGGTTGTATACTATCTCATCTTGGAATTTATAAAAAGTTATTGAAAAGCCATGAACCTTACGTGTTTATCTTTGAAGATGATTCTTATTTGACAGATTTATTTTTTGAAGATTTGCCGGAAATTCAAAGCTTTATGGAATCCCACACGGATCCAGTTGTATTGATTTTATATAAAACTGTAGCTCATACGCATCCTGTTATTTATAAGAGCGGTCGACCTTTCATTTTACGTACACTAGGTGGAACAGCATCACACGGTTATGTCATCAATCGGAAGGCTGCAGAAAATATGTTACGAGTACAAAGTCCGCCTCGTATGGAAATTGACGCTTGGGCTCAGTACTACAAGTTAAACCTTTTAAATATTTATTGTACAGAAAATAGACTTGTACATCTTGACGAGAAAACGGCCCAGGAATCTATTATTGATAAGATTGCACCGCGAATAGAAAAAGATCGTGCGTATGTGAAAAAAAATAAAGCAGCAACGCATGAACGAATTTTATAGCCAAATGTCAGGTAAAGAGAAATTACTCATGCAGACAAAACGTTTGTGGCATCACATCCAGGAACTCTATTACGATAAGGAAGTACAATCAAAATGACGTACCATAAAATCTTTCTCGATGGCATCATGCATATGGGTGACATGCTCATGACGGCGTCTGTATTGCCTGTTTTGCGCAAACACTGTCCTGATGCGGAAATCGTATATTTAGCGACGGCAGATTTGGCCTTTGTGGCAGAGATGCTCGACGGTGTGGACCGGGTGATTCCCTATGCCTATAAGAGCGGTGGCGGCACGCGCGATGTATTTCGTATTGCCCGAAATTTGGGACGCGAGAAGTTTGACTTGGGCATCTCCCTGGACCCCCGTGAACGGGTAACACTCATGAAATGGCTTGCCCGTATGCCTGTGCGCCTCAGCATGGAACAGGGCCTGGGCTGGAAACTGGGCTGGGAAAAAATGCTATATACACAGGATCTGCCCTTACCACCAGGCTGGGAGTTTGAGGTACATAGCCTGTCAGCAAATTTTCAGCAAATGCTGCGCCTCTATTTTCACGATGCAGACAGCCAATACGTATCACCCAGGTTTAAGCCCTTTACGCAGGAGATAGAGGCTTGGTGCGCGGACTTAATGACCCGGCATCCGGCCCCAAAGCACGTTGCCTTGTGCATTCAGTCCAGTAGTCCTACGAAGGATTGGCCGGCAGAAAAGTTCAGCCATATTTGTAACTGGCTTATCGACACGTATGGTGCACGCGTATATCTGACAGGGATTCCCAGTCATGAGGCACGGGCGAAAGAAATCCTGAAAGGCATAGAACGACCTGACCAGGTTGTCGATCTCATTGGCAAATCGTCTTTCCAGCAGTTGGCCGGACTTTTGTCCCACATGGATCTTTTACTCAGTTTGGATACAGGCACGGCACACGTAGGCGGTGTGGCCGGTTGTCCCGTTATTACGCTCTTTACCCATAATTCCCCGACCCTTTATCGGGCACCGGGACCTCGTTCCCTCTGTGTCAGTGGTCATGCGCCCTGTTCGGGAAAATATGTCTGTGCCGGTCCTAAACGTTGCCCTAAAACAGACTGTGTCGATGTCCTTACTATACCCATGGTCCAAGAAGCCATAGAAAGCGTGTTGAACTGATCATGAAAACATTTGAGTCAGGTTTCTTTGCCTTAGAAAACTTTATTGCCAAGAAAGAGGACTTTAATTTTTTGCAGGATTCAGAAAGTACTCCTTGGCACATTACCTACAACGTAAACGATCCTTTTTTTACCATTATGGGCGCCTCCATCGTTTCCGTTTTAGAAAATAATCAGGATCATCCTTTAGTCTTTCATTTGTTCACCGATGGCTATAGCCAGGAAAACAGGGATAAGGTTCGTCAACTGGCAGAAAAATGGCATTGCCGCTGCATTCTATACGAGCTCAATATGGCACCCTTCGAGGATTTCCACGTCAAGGTAGCCCGCTTTTCCCGCATCACCTACGGCCGCATCTATATGCCGAAAGTTTTAAAGGATATGACAGACCGTTACGTTTACTTGGATGCTGACACCATGGTTATCGCTTCATTGGCACCTTTATTTTCCCTGGATATGACTGGCTATGCTATGGGAGCCGTTTCCGAACGGCCTAAGGATGCCGCCTATCGGGGCGAGTACCTGAAGCTGAAAAATGGAAAATATTTTAACGATGGGATTATGGTTGTCAATATTCCTGAATGGGAAAAACAGGGCATAACGGAAAAAGCTTTTTCCTTCCAAAAAGAGCCACGCGAACGCTTCCTGGGCCAAAGCCAGGATGTGCTGAACCTGACTTTTGACGGGACAAATCTTTTCCTGCCATCGGAATACAACGAATTTGGTGGTGGCCAGGATGATGAGGGGAAAGGCGTCATCATCCATTGGACAGGCCGGCGCAAGCCCTGGCAAATGGTACTCCTGCCCTTTGACCCGCAATGGAGAACATACAACGCCCTGTCGCCATGGGAAACAATAACCAATACCCTGCCCATTAAGAAACCGGAAAACTACCACGATTTCAAGCAATGGGCGAAATACCGTAAAAAAGATAGCTTCATGGAGTATATATGGGGCATGTTCTGGTATGCTTGGTTGCGGTTGCGTTACAAATTATAGAAATTTAAAAAATCCGAGATGTATGTTTTGTGAAAGCATGCATCTTGGATTTTTTTGTTTGGTAAATAACTGCGGATAAGGTATCTGAAAATAGTAACTGCTTCCGGTTACAAAGAGACTCATAGACTTTTTGATATACTGATACACAAATGTGGTATAATGTCTGTATATGTTAATAATTGGAGGAACGAAAATGAAAATCGCCATTGCCGGGACAGGCTATGTAGGCTTGTCTAACGGTTTATTATTGGCCCAGCACAACGACGTCGTCGCGCTGGACATTGATGCGGAAAAAGTAAGCAAGCTCAATCAGGGCGTTTCGCCTATTATCGATGCAGACATTTCCCGCTTTTTAGCGCGTACGGATATTCATTTTAAGGCGACGCTGGATGCAAAAGAAGCCTTTACGGATGCGTCGTTTGTCATTATTTCCACGCCGACAAACTATGATCCGAAAAAGAATTTCTTCGATACCTCTTCAGTAGAAGCAGTCATTGAAGAAGTGCTGGATATCAATCCTGATGCGGTCATGGTCATCAAGTCGACCGTTCCTGTAGGCTATACGGAAGAAATCAAAGCTCGCTATGGCACGGAAAATATCATGTTTTCGCCGGAATTTCTCCGCGAAGGCAAAGCCTTGTATGATAATCTGCATCCGTCGCGTATCGTCGTCGGTGAACGGTCAGAACGGGCTAAAACCTTTGCCCATCTCCTGGCTGCTGGCGCAGAAACTACGGATATTCCCATGCTCTTTACGGGTTCGACGGAAGCAGAAGCCATCAAGCTCTTTGCCAATACCTACCTGGCCTTGCGCGTAGCCTATTTTAACGAGCTCGATTCGTATGCCGAAATCCGGGGGCTCAAGACGAGGGAAATCATCAAAGGCGTCTGTCTCGATCCGCGTATTGGCGATTTCTATAATAACCCGTCCTTCGGCTACGGCGGCTATTGTCTGCCGAAGGATACGAAGCAGCTTTTAGCCAACTATCACGATGTACCGCAAAACCTGATTTCCGCTATCGTTCAGGCAAACCGCACCCGTAAGGACCATATTGCTGATGAAATTATCGGCCGTAATCCCAAAATTGTCGGTGTCTACCGCCTGACGATGAAGCAAAATTCCGATAATTTCCGGGCGTCCGCCATTCAGGGCGTCATGAAGCGAATCAAGGCCAAAGGTATTGTCGTTGTAGTATATGAACCGGCTCTTGATGCGGACGATTTCTTTCATTCCAAGGTCATTCGCGACTTAGGTGAATTCAAAAAAATGAGCGACGTCATCATCACCAACCGCTGGGCTGATGAACTTATGGATGTGAAGGATAAAGTATATACGCGCGATCTCTTTGACCGCGATTAAGGAGGCAGGACATGGCAGACATTAAACCCTTAGATAAACAAAAGAAAGTCCTCATAACCGGTGCCGCAGGCTTCATCGGCTTCCACCTTTCCAAACGGCTTTTGGAGCAGGGCATGACCGTCATCGGTCTGGATAACGTCAATGATTATTACGCTGTGGCCCTCAAAGAAACGCGGTTGCAACTCCTCAACGATATGCCGGGCTTTACCTTCATCCAAGGCGACCTGGCCGATGCCGATACGGTGCAGCAAACCTTTGACGAACACCACCCGGACATCGTCGTCAACCTGGCCGCTCAGGCCGGTGTCCGCTATAGTATCGATAATCCCCGTTCGTACATTGATTCCAATATCATTGGTTTCTTCAATATCCTGGAAGCATGCCGCCATTTTCAGCCGGAACACCTGTTGTTTGCATCGAGCTCGTCTGTGTACGGTAATCAGAAAAAGACGCCCTTCTCGACGACGGATAACGTCGACCATCCCATCAGCCTTTACGCGGCGACGAAAAAGTCGGACGAACTCATGGCCTACACGTACAGCCACCTCTACGGCATCCCGGCCACAGGCCTGCGTTTCTTTACCGTCTACGGTCCCTTAGGCCGGCCGGACATGGCATATTTTAAATTCGCCAACAAAATCCGCCTTGGCGAAACCATCCAGATTTACAACCATGGCGACATGTACCGCGACTTTACCTACGTCGACGACATTGTCACCGGCATTGTCCGCATGCTTTGCAACCCGCCAAAAGAAAATGAACTGGGCGACAAGTACAAAGTCTACAACATCGGCAACAACCGGCCGGAAAAGCTCATGCATTTCATTGAAGTCCTGGAAGAATCTTTAGGCCATACGGCAAAAAAAGAATACCTGCCCATGCAGCCTGGCGACGTATACCAGACCTACGCCGATACGACAGAACTGGAACGGGATTTTGACTTTAAGCCCAAAACCACTATTGAAGAAGGCTTGGGGAAGTTTGCCAAGTGGTATAAAGAATATTATCGTATGTAATTTAACGAAAGGACTGCCTTGTGAGAAATTCACTTCCTCATGAGGCAGTCTTACTATACGGACCAATTATAACTGAATGTATGACATGGAAGAACAGCTCATCATGCCAGGTAACGTAATGATGATACATGTTGTAAATAACTAAATGAGAAAAGGAACAATATTGATGAATATACGAACTTTTTCGTTAGACAGAGAAAATTTCAAAGCGTTCTGCTATCTTTTAATCTTTTCGCTGGTATATGTGCTCCCTATTATTTTGGCTAATTTTTACTATATTGATGATTTAGGGCGCCTGTTAACCGGGAGAACCGGTTGGGATGGTGATGGACGACCGCTGGTTTCCTTGCTGAGCATTATTCTGAGTGACGGAAAGCCTCTGATGGACATGTCGCCATGGATACAAATCTTGGCAACGATTGTACTCGACTATGCGTTAATTTTCTTCGCGAAGAAAATCATTCCAGCTGCTTCAGCTCTGAAAATATTTGGTGTTGCCGCGTGCGGGTATTTAAATCTTTTTATGCTGGAAAATTTATCGTACAAATATGATTCACTAGGGATGATGCTTGCGCTAAGTATTTTTCTGATACTCTTTGCCTTGCCTGATTCACTTGGCAATAAAAAAATATGTCTTGCATCTTGCATTGCTGTATTGCTATCTCTTTGCCTCTATCAGGCCGCCTCTGGTGCGTATATTTCCCTGGCTATTGTAGAGTGCGTCTGGCTTCTATACACAAAAGTGAAAGGAAACGCTATTATACAACGGATATTGTTACGTGCCTTTTCAATGCTCCTAGGCGGCTTACTATATCGGTTCATTGTTGTGCCCTATTATATGTCCGATAACGGGTATGCCAGCGCTCATGTCAGCCTATTGAATCCCTTATCAGGGCAAGGGCTTCAGACATGGTATGCCAACATTAGTGCTTTTTTCTCCCTATATGTTGACTACAGTGTAACTATCGGGGTCATGGGAATGTTACTGCTGTTGGTAGTATATGGTGCCTTAGGGCATATATCATGGGTGGTTTGGACGGGACGAGGGACATCAATACCTATAAAACTAGTCTCTGTTATATTCATATTGATGGTACCGTTTCTGTTACTGGGAGCAACTATTTTTACACTTACGCTTTTAAAAGAACCGGTGATCGCTCCCCGCGTAATGATTTCATTTACTGTTTTTGCTCTTTTTATGGGGCTTATGCTGTATCATGTGAGCGAAATAAAAAAAGGGTTCTATTTTTTACTCGTAGTATCACTGGCTTGTACCTTATCCTTTTCCTCATACTATGGTAATCTCCTGAAACAACAGGATAAAATAAATACTCAGGTTGCTACATATTTGGTGTATGATATCAATCAAATAGAAACGCAGAAAGGGAAAAAATTTAACGAAGTGACTTTTATTGGTACGTCACCTGAGAGCCAGGCCTTAATACTGGCAAAGAAAAAACGCCCCTTATTTAGTCGTCTGATTCCCATCTATATGAATAATAATTGGTATTGGGGAGGGCAGTATTTATCCTGCTTTAGAACCTCAACGGTAAAATTAAAAAGTGGGGGAGCGGATGCAGCAGCTATTCAGGCGCTTACGCCAGTTCGCAACAATGAGTTTTATAAATTATATGAAAAAGATAATAGCTTGATCATACAATATCTAAGCGAATGAAACTATCTGGTTATTATAGAGCTACAAAAGCGAAGAGTTTCCCTTTCTTCGGCGTAGTTCCAGTTTCCTAATTTTATTTTGGCCCCTTAGGCCGGCCGGACATGGCATACTTTAAATTTGCCAACAAGATCCGTCTCGGCAAAACCATTCAGATTTACAACCACGGCGACATGTACCAGACCTACGCCGATATGACAGAACTGGAACGGGATTTTGACTTTTAGCCGAAAACCACCATCGAAGAAGGCTTGGGGAATTTTGCCAAGTGGTATAAAGAATATTATCGTATGTTAATTTAACGATAAACTGCCTTGTGAGATATGATTTCTCATAAGGCAGTTTTTTTATGGACAGATGTATGTCTATGTAAAAAATACTTTCTGATTCATTTGTGAAGGGCAGCTGATATGCGTGACAGTGGGCCAATCAACATGATACAATGATAAGAGTTTATAAAATATATACGAAATATTTACAATTTGGAGTGGAATTAATGCAGCATATCCTTTCTGAAAAGAAAAATGCAATCAAAAAGGCCATCATACTGATTACCGTGTATACACTGCTGGGAATACTTATTATGTCTATATCCCAACATGACTTATATTTGCGTGGCCTTAAACGTATCATAACCAGTGCCGTTCTTTGTGCGTGTGTTAGCTATTTTTGGTCATATAGTAAGCAATTCCTTGCCGTTTATGCAGGGATGACGTTTTTCTTCGCCAGTAGCATTTGGATTCGCTTTCTTGACGGCCTCACTGTACGCTCTGACACACTTCTCAGCAATCTTACCCTTGCAGGCATGTACTGGCCGGTTATCCTCCTGATATGGTTAGGTCTGGCCAAATTAGGTACCTTGACTGGTCATGTGCGAGCAGGTCGTTTTCTTTCCCGTATTTGGCTGGTCGTGACATTATTCATAGCGTGTCTGCCAAATCTTATATTGTGGGCCTATTTTGCTGTTAGTCATCACTATTTGCGGTCTGATATTGTCATGACTATTTACCAAACTAATAAAGCAGAGGCCTTAGCTTACCTGTCAATGCAGCCGGTCTTCTATTTGCTCCTAGCTGCTGTCTTGTCTGCCGCCTCAGTGGCACTTCTTTTTCACCTGGTGCATAAGGTCTGCGTAACTGCACAGACCGGAGTATCTACTAAAAGACGCGGTTGGGTTACCTTATTCTTCATTGGTCTGTTCCTCATTGCCGGGGCTAAAACATCCTGTTCCCTGGCAGACTATGAGCCATATCATATTGGCACTTCTGTACAGGATGCTATCAAAAATTATCAGGCTTTTGCAACGAATAAAGAACGGCGGATAGCAAATCTGAAAAAACTCGGATCATTGCAGACAATGTCAGGCTATAAGGGCGTGTATGTTCTCATTATTGGCGAATCAGAAACACGGGACCACATGTCTGTTTATGGTTACAGCCGTGATACGACGCCGTGGTTAAAACAATTTTCCCAAGATCCAGGGACCCTTATTTATCGTAATTCCTTTTCAAATCATGTACATACGGTACCGACACTGACGTATGCTTTAGGCGAAAAAAACCAATATAATAGAGTAGCGATGGATAATGCGTATTCGATTATAGAGGTAGCCAATGCTGCCGGGTTTGATACGTACTGGATCAGCAATCAAGAACGCTACGGTGCCTGGGATACGCCAGTAGCAGAAATTGCATCAACGGCGAAACACCAACTTTGGCTCAATGGCGAAGTGGGAGAAAGTCTAAACACTGCGTACTTGGATGAAGCATTAGCGGAAAAAGCACCGGACATTCAACACGTCAATAATGCACTTATCGTTTTTCATCTTATGGGTGAGCATGGCCGTTACGAGGATCGTTATCCTGCAGAATATGAGTATTTTCATCAAGGTAAAAACAGGAATGTTGATTGTTATGACAACGCCGTGCGTTACACTGATTACGTCCTCAGTCTCCTATACGACAAAGTAGCACATAACCCACATTTTCAGGGCTTCATCTATTTTTCTGACCACGGAGAAGAACCAGATCAGAAAAAATATCACGAAAGTACGAAGTTTACCAATCAAATGACGCACATCCCTTTGATCATGCATTTTTCAGCAGCGTATCGGACAGCGCATCCCCAGGTCTTTGCAACGCTGAAAAGCCAGGAAGAGGATTACTGGACTAATGACCTGCTGTACAATGTAATGCTGGAAATCATGGGTATCCAGGGAACTTCGCTGGTGGAACCGAATCTGACTCTGGGCAATCCGGCTTACGATCGTACGAAAGAAAATTTGCGCACTTTGCACGGTGAACGTAAACTAGAGCAATAATTTCTAAGTGATTACTAATTCCATTTGGCCCCTTAGGTTCAAGGAGTTAACAAAATTCATGGCACATCACTTCACGGATATGATATAATAAACCAGTACGTAGTCGCGCGGTAGCACGCGCGTGGGTTGAAATTATCACGATGTCGGTAAGGCATAGCCGCCCCTTGTGTGGGGCGCGGATACGAGAAAACGGGCGTCCCTGTACGGTCTTTGACTGTATGGGGACGCTTGTTTTTGTGCTATAATGAAAACAATAACGATGTGTCAATACTAAGGAGGCCTGGCTATGGAGTTACGTGTTTTGCATTATTTTCTCGCTGTCGTGCGGGAAGAAAATATATCGAAGGCAGCAGAGCTATTACATGTGACACAACCGACCTTGAGCCGGCAGATTGCCCAGCTGGAAGAGGAGCTGGGTGCGATGCTGTTTGTACGCGGGCGGCATTTGCAGCTGACGGATGCAGGGCTCATGCTGAAACGGAGGGCCGAAGAGGTGGAAGTACTCATCCAAAAAATTGACGAAGAATTTGCCCAGAAAAACGAGCTCAGTGGCGTTATTTCCATTGGCAGTGGCGGTCTTTACTCGACGCGGATTTTTCCGGAGATCCTGGCCGGCTTTCGCCAGCTCCACCCGAAGGTACGGTTCCAGCTCTACACGAACAGTGCCGAATACGTGACGGAGCAGCTCGAGCACGGCCTCCTCGATTTTGGCATGCTCTTGGAGCCTATGGATGTGACGAAATTCGATTATATTCGCATGCGTGATGCCGAACGCTGGGGCCTCCTTTTGCGTAAGAGCCATCCCTTAGCCGCTAAGCCTTATATCACGCGGGACGACCTGTTGGGCGAGCCGATTATTACTTCTAACCGCCCGGCTGTGCAACGACGCCTCCAAGCCTGGCTCGGCGATACAGTGACACACCTTGATATTTTTGCTACGTACAACATCATTACTCACGTCGTAGGCCTCGTTGATAGTGGTGTGGCCTCAGCGCTCACCATTGAAGGGGCAGTCCACCTCTTTGCTTCAGACCGCCTCGTTTTCCGTCCTCTTTATCCGGAGCTTTCCATGTCGAGCGTCTTCGTTTGGAAGCGTTTTCAGCGTAATGCCAGTGCTGCCAGTGCCTTTCTCGATTATTTCAAGGAATGCCTGAACCGTATAGAAAAGAATTGAACATAAGCATTAGACATACCTGTAGGAAATAGTAAAATAATAGCAGAAGGAAATCCAGGGAGGTGTCACTATGCGTATACAAATGGAAACAGGCGGTCATACGCTGACCATTACCCTTGCAGATAATCCGGCAGCCCGGGCCTTTTGGCAAAAATTGCCCCTCACCTTGCCCATGATGAATCTCTACGGCTGGGAGCTATGCTGCCGTTGCGGCGCCGGTACCTTGCCGGCGGAGGGCATCCCCCAGTCCCTTTGCCACGCCGGTGACCTATGCTATTGGTCGCCTGCAGGCAGTATTTCTTTTTTCTATAAGGACAGCGATGGCTGTAAGCAGGAACGAATCGGTCACACCGATGAAGGGCTCCATTTCCTTCAAGATACGTGCGACATGGACGTGACCTTCACACCGCTTCAGGAGGCAGAAAAATCATGATTCTCACAGAAACATACACGCTCACCAATGGCGTCAAGATTCCTAAACTCGGCTTAGGCACGTGGCTCCTGGATGACACCCAGGCAAGTGAAGCTACGCGTCAGGCAATTCAGCTCGGCTACCGCCTTATTGACACGGCCCAGGCCTATGGCAACGAGGCCGGCATCGGCGAAGGCGTACGCACGTGTGGCGTACCGCGGACAGATCTCTTCATTGCCAGCAAGGTCGCAGCCGAACACAAGACCTATGACAGCGCTGCTGCCTCTATCGACGGGACCTTACAAAAAATGGGCCTCGAATATTTGGACCTCATGATCATCCACAGCCCGCAGCCGTGGAAAGCCGTGAACCAATCGGCCGACCGCTACGAAGAAGGGAACCGGGAAGCCTGGCGGGCCCTGGAGGATGCCTACAAGGCAGGCAAGCTCCGCGCCATTGGCGTTTCCAATTTCCTCGAAAGCGATATTGAAAATATCCTTGCCGGCTGCCGTATCCAGCCGATGGTCAACCAGATTCTGACACATATAACGAATACCAACTTCGGCCTCATCGACTATTGCCAGCGTCACGGCATCCGCGTCGAAGCCTATTCACCTATTGCCCACGGCGAAGCACTGAAGAACGATAAGATCGCCGCCATGGCCAAGAAATACCAGGTCAGCCCGGCACAGCTTTGCCTGCGCTACGACCTGCAATTAGGCGCAGTCGTCCTGCCCAAGACGGCCAACCCGGCACATATGCAGACGAATGCCGAACTGGATTTCGTCATTGCCGATGCCGATATGGACGAACTGAAGGCCTTGCCACATATTGAAAGCTATGGTGCTGATAGCCATTTCCCTGTCTTTGGCGGGAAGTTATAATAGAGGAGGAATTTCCATGAAAAAAATTGTACAAACTGCAGGCAGAACACAGCTGGGTGAATTTGCACCCCTCTTTGCCCATCTCAACGACGACGTTCTTTTTGGTGAAGTCTGGAATGACGAAACGATCGACGTGAAGACGCGCTGTATCATTACGGTCGTCGCCCTCATGTCTTCGGGGATTACAGACAGCTCCCTCAAGTATCATCTGGAAAACGCCAAAAATCATGGCGTCACAAAGGCCGAAATCGCATCGGTCATTACGCACACGACCATGTATACGGGCTGGCCAAAGGGCTGGGCTGTATTCAACATGGCCAAGGAAATCTGGGCAGATGACACGCCGGCCCTGACAGACAAGGAAAAATACCAGCAGGAAATTTTCTTCCCCATTGGCGATCCCAACGATGCCTATGCTAAGTATTTCGTCGGCCAGAGCTATTTGGCTGCCGTTTCGACGAAACAGATTCCCATTCACAACGTAACCTTTGAACCGGCCTGCCGCAACAACTGGCACATCCATACGGCTGACGAAGGCGGCGGCCAGATGCTGATCTGTGTCGGCGGCCGTGGCTATTACCAGGAATGGGGCAAAGATGCCATCGAAATGACACCAGGCATGATCATCAACATTCCGGCTAACGTCAAACATTGGCACGGTGCCGCCCCGACGAGCTGGTTCTCCCACTTGGCCATCGAAATCGAAGGCAAGAATACGGGCAACGAATGGCTCGAACCGGTAACGGACGAACAGTACGGCAAATTGAAATAAGCAATATCAGGCCTGCGGCTGCGCACGCGCCTTTTGCAACGGATAGAACAGATTTTCTTTCCCCGTACAAAAGGACGCATCAAAACGCGTACGCAGGCCTTTTTTGCATTTTCTGCGGCCCCGGGCCTTGCTTGATTTTGGCTCTCTATACCATGTATAATAAGATATAAAGCATTTAGAATAGATACAACAGTTTTTACGTGAGGGGAGATTTATCCATGATTACTTGTAACGGCAACGGCAGCTTTGACACACTGGTTATCGGTGTGGACAAACATATGCGTGCCCTGCAGTACATACCGAAAGAAGACCAGCCGGCCTTGCGCACGTTCCTGCAAGAACGGCCGGACGTGCTGCATTATACATCACTTTATACATTCCGCAGTGCCAATGGCACAAAAGTGCACACGTACCTGCTCGTCGGTTTGGACGATAAGCCCGTACAGTATTCTACGTATGAAGATTTTCGCGTAGCCCGGCGCATTATGGCTGCTGCCATCAAGGAAAACGTACGCGAGCTGGCCTTGCTCCTTGATACGCTGGAAATGGACGCACCCTCGCTCATTGACGGCCTCTTATACCGCAATTACGAATTTATCCGCTATAAGACGCAGACCGAACCGCGTCTCGTAAAGAATATCAATCTCATTACCCAGTCCCTGCAGACGAAGGAACTGAATTCCATGTGTTATGTTTACTCGTCCGTTTACGAAGGCATTTACCTCGCCCGCGACCTGACGAATATGCCCTCGAACGACCTGTCGCCCAGAAAATTTGCAGAACTGGTACAGGAACTGTGCAAGAGCGATAAGATCCAAGTGGAATCGCTCAACAAGTGGAGCCTTGAAAAGAAGGGCATGGGTGGCATCGTCGCCGTCGGCAAGGGCAGCATGAATCCGCCCCAGCTGGTCACCATTACCTACAAGGGCGACCCGGACAATGCCAATATGCTGGGCATTGTCGGCAAAGGCATTCTCTACGATAGCGGCGGCCTTTCCTTGAAGAGCCATGCCGGTCTGGAATTCATGAAAGACGATATGGCCGGCGCAGCCACGGCCCTGGGCGTCATCCGTGCCCTGATGCTTCTCAAATATCCGGTCAACGTCGTCGCTGTCCTGCCCTTGGCAGAAAACATTCCGTCAGGCATGTCGTACCGCGTCGATGACGTCATTACCATGTATACGGGCAAGACCGTAGAAATCAAGAATACCGACGCCGAAGGACGCCTCGTTCTGGCCGACGCCGTAGCCTATGCCCAGGAGCTGGGAGCTACGCGTCTCGTCGATTTTGCCACTCTTACCGGGGCCTGCGTCACCGCCTTTGGCACGGTCCGCAGCGGCATGCTCGGCAACGACCAGGAATGGCTGAACCGCGTCTTTTCCGCAGCCGAACGGGTACACGAAAAAGTATGGCAGTTCCCGGCAGACAAGGAATACGAAGATCAGCTGAAGAGTGAAATCGCCGATATAAAGAACGTCGGCGGTCCTGCAGCCGGTGCCATTACGGCGGGCCTCTTTATCAAGCAGTTCGTCAAGGACGACGTACCTTGGATCCACTTTGATATTGCCGGCACGGCATTTAATGAAAAGAAAGATGAAACAGGCCTCTTCGGCGCAACCGGCGTGGGCATTAAGACCATTATGGAACTGCTCCGGAGCATGGCAACAAAATAACGGGGGAGTGAGGGGAAATGAAAATAGATCTGCACATGCATACCACCTGCTCAGACGGCGTCTATACACCGGAAGAGCTGACCAGTATGGCCGTACAAGCCGGCCTCGACATCATTGCTATTTCGGATCACGACACGACAGCTGCCTACAGCGGTCATGACTTTGCGCCGGGCCTTACGGTCATCAGGGCCATAGAAATGAGCAGTGAATGTGAAGACGAGGATGTCCATGTGCTGGGCTATTACATCGACCCGCACAGTCCGGAACTGACGGACTACTGCCGCCAGTTTCGCAAAAAACGCCTCCACCGGGCCTTGGAAATCGTCGACAAATGCATTGAACGGGGCTACAACCTGGACCGCAAATCGGTAGAAGATCTCCTCGACAAAGGCGGCACCGTAGGCCGGCCCCACATTGCCCGCATGCTCGTCGACGGCGGCTATTGCCCTGACGTAAAGACCGCCTTCGATACGCTCTTGTATCGCGGCGGCCCTGTCTACGTGCCCTACAAACGCTGGTCCATTGACGAATGCATCGGCCTTATTCACGCCGCCGGTGGCGTTGCTGTCCTGGCCCATCCCGGCCTCCTCAAGCATACACTCAGCCAGGTCCTGGCCCATCCCTTTGACGGTATCGAAGTATTTCATCCCAACAACCGCGGCCGCTTCGATGAATTCCTCGCCCTGGCCCACAAGCACCACTGGCTCATCAGCGGCGGCTCTGACTTCCACGGCGTATCAGGCCGTTTCCCTGAAACGCTCGGTCTCTTTTCTGTCCAGGAACAACAGGTAGCAGATTTCCTGGCTTTAGGAAAAAAGAAGGGGATTTTATGAAATGTATCGGTTTTATCGGTCCCAGCGGCACCGGCAAAAGCCATCACGCCTTAGTCGTTGCCCACGATTATAATATCGACTGTATCATCGATGACGGCCTCCTTATTTACCACAATAAGATCGTCGTCGGCCACTCAGCCAAGGAAGAAAACAACCGCATGCAGGCCGTGCGCCGGGCCATCTTTTTCTATCCCGACCACGCCGCCTCCGTACGGCAGGCCTTAGCAAAGATCGCGCCGGACCAGCTCCTCATATTGGGCACATCCAAGCACATGATCCACCGCATCTGCGAAGCCCTGCACCTGCCGGAAGCAAACCAGTTCATTCACATCGAAGACGTCTCGTCAGCAGCAGAAATCGCCAAAGCCCGGGAAATCCGCAATAAAGAAGGCAAACACATCATTCCCGTGCCGACGATGGAACTGAAATCCCACTTCCACGGCTACCTCTTAGACCCCATCCGGGCCCTCCTGCGCGGCAAAGGCGGCAAAAAAGAAGGCGACGTAGAACAATCCGTCGTCCGTCCCGTCTTCAGCTACTACGGCAAACTCGTCTTCTCCGACGACGTCCTCTTTGCCATCGTACGCCACTGCCTAAGCCAAATCAAAGGCATAGCCCGCGTAAACCGCGTCAAAGTAGCCAAAAACTACGAAACCGATCATAACGGCCTGGCCATCATCCTGACCATCACCGTCTACTACGGCGAAAGCCTGAAACAACTCATGCGCACCATCAAAGACCAAGTCCAGCACGACATAGAATACATGACCGGCATGTCCGTCGACGTGATGAAAATAACCGTACGCGGCATTGCAACAAAGTAAACAGACATATGCTTGTCCCGTGAAGAACGAAAGAATAGGGGACAAGCATATTTTTTTCGTACATCCTTGTTGATAATAAAATATGTATACAAAATAATTTCGATATGATATAATATTAGAAAACGAACGTATGTTGTAAAAACAAAATAAGTGCGAAGTACAGTCATACAAAAAAATTCTAGACCTCTCGCACTATATATTGAATGAGGCTCAGAAACATTCGACACTTTGAAATGAGGAAAAAATAAGAGATTAGTATGGGGGTTCGCGGAAACAGGTTAAGGAAATGGTTGATAACCCCGTCTGATTGGAGGCAGTCGCATCCCTTGCGGGTGCGTGGATTGAAATTTTGGTAATGGTAAAATCTCAAGGTAACTTCCAGTAGACGTAGAATGCTGAAGTTACCTTGGGAAATCGATGATAACGCATAAGAAAAAACGCTGAAAACGGCCTCGTTTTCTTAATTACCTAAATTTGGGCATAGCAAACAGACCTTGAGAAAAAGCTTCTCAAAGTAACTTCCAGTGCATCTGAATTTAGTCTGAGAAATATTCGTTGCCCATTACGACTATTTGCGCTATACTATAAGTACTTACTGATGGTCCTTTATGCTTTTTAAAAGCAAAGGACTCTGAATAACTTCCTTGAGCGGTATTGGGTCTAGTTCAACTTTTGTGGTTGGGCTAGACCCTTTCTTGTGGTCACGCTGTTTACAGTTTTGTGGTTTCGCTGGATACATTTTGTGGTTGACCTAGACCATGTTTGTGGTCAAAAGGCCTCGGCACCCACGCTCGTTGTCAAGGCCTTTTAAATTAGAAGGTATATGTGTCTTCTTTATTCAGACAGTATAAAATACGATTCCTGGTCCTTTTAAAATTACGAAAGCCATTAGCATTGTCCAATAAACGTTGTACTTGACGATTTTTTGATTCAATATGGCTGTTGTTGATTCGACGGCCATGTACGATGATAAACGAATTTACGATTTCTTGTTTCCAGTTGGAAAGCACGGTATAGAATTCATCGTATTCACGAATCTGTGAGTCTGCAAACTTAAGAAGTAGTGCATCCAGCTGACGTTCGGCATTTTCAAACGAGGCTGTTTCATTGAAGGTAATATATACCTCTTTTAATTCATACGCTTTTTTTAGTTCGGGGAAATGACTGAATAGCAATGTTTGGATACCCCGAAGATTGATGTATCGTTTTAACCGTCTGTTATATCTAGCTTTGTTATCCAGCACCACGTTATGGTTTAGTACGAATCTAAATTTGATTAATAAATACGCCAGGACAGGGTCTGCTGTTTCCCTACGGCATTTCAGTCGAACTGCATTAAAATCTTTGGTGAGATGTTGAAGTACATGGAAACTATCCGCACAGATGATGGCCTTCGGGCAGTATGACTGAAAGACAGATCGAAACGATTCAGACATATCGATGGAAAAATATTTGATGCGATCCAACTCACTGGTGTGAGTTTCATCAGAATACGTTTCATGTTTAATATGACTGAGATAATAGAGAAGATACGATTTCTTGCGGTCGGGAAGCACATCAATAATGACACCCGTATCAAAATCCATGAGGAGACAGCAGTAAAGCGAATCGTAGTTGGAATCCGGCAGATAATGCTCATCGAGAGAAAAAATTTCAGGCAAAGGCTTTCGTGCAATTTGGACATGCCTGTCAAAAATACAGAGAGCCATCGCCTTAGATATGTGATTCCGATTGGCTGCGAGGGTATAGGTGATTTCCGGATGTTTAAGATCTTGTAATACTTTGAGTTTGGTTTCGTGAGGAATCCCTTCATGTGAGCACGTGAAGGAATTCGGTTCATTGAACGTACTCTGACAGGTATTGCAGCGGTATCTGCGCTGGAGATACAGGATGGTACATGGCCTGTTTATGAGCGTGGAATGAGTGAGTTTACGGGAATAGTATCCATGAATATGCACCTGTCCGTTACAATACGGGCAGGTGCAATGTGCGTCAACAAGGCGGATTTTAATGATCATGGAACCGTCGGATTGGCTGAATGTGAGTAATTCTTGAATTTGTTCGGATTTGATGTTCAACATATTTGTGATAAACTGATCTAGAGACATATAGTCTTTCCTCCTTCTTAGAAATGGATGGGTGATACTTTCATTCTAAGGAGGAGCTTTTTTATTGCAAGGGACGGACCACAAAGTGTAAACAGCCCCACCACAAAGTGTGACTAGGATGACCACATAAAATGGACTAGGAAAACAGACCACAAAAATTGGACTAGGGGTAACCACACCAAAAAAATTGGACTAATGCCTTTTTCTTTTCCTGTTACAAAAAAATACCGTAAGTATCGGAAAATACGATGGGTTTGTCCTGATTCCTTATGATACAATACAATCAAATGACGGAAGCGAAGGCTGTGAGCAGCATATATATTATGGGAAATCCTTGAAGGATGGAGGCAATCTATGCGTTTCGATGATTTCATGTCTGAGAAATGCAGGGACTGGTATATTGCTACGCTTGTTGATGCGGATGCGGAAGCTTACAAGACGATTAGCCATTTGAAGCTATTTTCTGATGGCTGATGCTATATAGGATACATCTGGGAATGCCTGAAAATATCTCATCAGATTCGTTGGCCTGAAATCCTGACTTATGCGGACATCCTAAAGGAAGTTTTTGGGTTTTGGGATATCCACACGTGTGAGAGAATATGGATTCCTGATTATTGGGAATTTACTAAGCAGGTGTGTCTAGCCATGAATTTTACTAACTTATGCGAAAATAGATCGTTCCTGCCTGAAGATAGCTACATTTTTGACAGGTCTTTTGCCTGGGTTATAGCCTGTACCCATGAAACGGATTGGCAAGACCAGCCGCTTTTCTTGCAATCGGGAGTTATTAGATGAAGAAGATAACAGTGTCCTATGCGATGCTGTAGTTGGGCACAAGACTTGCTGCCGGAAGGCGATGAGACAATGTAAAAAAATGGCAGGAGATTACTGATGGCATGCATTTTCAAGGGGAGGATAGCATGAGGAAATCCATCGATAGAGTTCGCCTTGGCATACTTATACTCATAAGCTTTGCTGCACTTATGATGCGGTTGGGTGATATTGCTTCGTTTATCTTCGATCCGGATGGAAAAGAAATCGATAGAATGTTAGTGACACAGGCAACTCAGATTGACCTGACTGCTGACTATAAGCAAGAACGGACTTTAGCCTCAGACAGAGGCGGCATACATTCTTTGCGGCTTATTTACAAAAGCGAGAATCCGGTGAAGGAAGCTGAGATTATAGAATCCCTTGAAGGAATGGGATTTCAGGTAAAACACAAACGGATTGAAAGTACCATAGAGGATACACATTATGTAACTGTATTAGAAAACGACACGTATGCTTGTGTTGTTAAGGTAACTGATGAGCATGATTTCAGCCTAAGCTATTATTATAAAACACCAGTAGAACGCTTATTTGGAGCAAGGTATTAAGCGTATGCGCAACAGAGAAGCCCGGATAAAGGGACAGAGTGAATTATGTGCCATTGACGATATTGAGCAGCCGGTCATGATGAGAATCGTAGAATGAGGAAGGCCGGACATTACCTGCTTGGTAGAACGTCCTGACGAAGGAGATGAGTGCCATGGAGTACGTAAGGCTTTTGCTGTCAAATCAGGCCGGTGCGGCAGCGGTGTGGAAACTCGTAGCTGCTGGCATTGCCATGGCGATTTTCCTTTTTGGCCTTGGAATAAGAGTGCTGAAAGAAAATAAAGGTTTCAATGATATAGAACGAAAATGCAAAATAAGTGCCTATTTCTTCGTATTGGCTGGCTCCTTGATCATGTATGGTGCCATGTGGGAACGCATTCAATCTATCTTTACGTTACTCAGCGGCTGCGGTTTTATGGGAATAGGGATAATCCTCTTTGGCTATGGTGTAAAATGGGAAAAAGAAACAATGGGAAGCGACGGTCTGAAATATCGGATTCCCTATAAGACGTTTTTGGTTCTGGGTTGGACCGTTGTCCTATTGACAAGCTTTCTTGGTGCATGTCTTTTTGTGAAGCAACAATGAGCATCTATTCGCCTGCATATACGCCGAAATTATGGCCACGGATTGTGGGCTATGACGAATAACAGGGGCGCTTTCTTGTTTTTGATTGACAAAGATAACCTGACTATATTGGGAAATGTTGAAAAATTGGCCTGTTCATTTCGAACCGGCCTTCTTTGAAATCTTTTCCTTGACAGGTCGTGTCTGGTAGCTTATAATGTAAAAGTCGTAGCATGCACAAGTGGCTATGAAGATAAGCCGCATGAAGAGGCATTTAAGTCCGCAAGGCGCCGTATTCAGCGAGTATATTGATGAGGAGGTGTCACTATGTACGCTATTATCAAAACGGGCGGAAAACAGTATCGTGTTCAGGAAGGCGACAAAATCTTTGTTGAAAAACTCACTAACGATGTTGATTCCGAAGTAGTATTCGATCAGGTATTGGCAGTTGTAAATGACGGGGATGTTAAAGTTGGTTCTCCTGTTGTTGAAGGTGCTAAGGTTACTGGCAAAGTACTCGAACAGGGCAAGGAAAAGAAGATCCTCGTGTTCAAATACAAAGCTAAGTCCGATTACCGTCGTCGTCAGGGCCATCGTCAGCCTTTCACTAAGGTTGTCATCGAAAAAATCGAAGGCTAATGATTACCATTACCTTACAGTATGATAAAAACAACCGGCTCAGCGGCTTTCAGATTCGTGGTCATGCAGACTACGATGAAAGCGGTAGTGATATTGTTTGTGCTGCCGTCTCTGTACTGGCACAGACAGCGCTTTTGGGTCTGCTGGAATATGCAGGCGAGGAAAGCATCACGTATGGGCAGGATGATGGATTTTTATCCGTACATGTGAAGAAATCCGTACCGGAGGCTGAAGTTATTCTTCATACGATGGTACTGGGTCTACAGGAAATTGTGCGTCAATACGGCGAATACGTCGCATTCGGCACATAACGTCAGGAGGTGAACGAAATGTTCAATTTTGATTTGCAGCTGTTCGCTCATAAAAAAGGTGTAGGCAGCACGCGTAACGGCCGTGACAGTGAATCCAAACGTCTTGGTGTCAAATGCCATGACGGTGTTATTGTTAAAGCCGGCAACATCATCGTTCGCCAGCGCGGCACTCACTTCCATCCGGGCACTAACGTAGGCATCGGCAAAGATGACACGTTATTTGCTTTGGCTGCTGGTAAAGTTGCTTTTGAACGTGCTGGCCGATATAACCGGAAAGTCAGCATCTATCCGGTTGAAGCTGAAGCTTAATTGCATGATACCACGAATCCCTGCGGAGTTATCTCTGCAGGGATTTTTTTGATTCTCTTCATTTCAGCCTGTTTTGCGATATATGCACAAACGGCATAGGGAATGATACGTTATTTTTTTCACAAAAGTTGAAAAATGTATTGTCACGAGAGGACAAGTGTGTTACACTATCCACAGTGCCAAAACGTCATGACAGACGGGGCTGGTCGGTATCGTAGCGAGCTGAACCACTGCCTCCATGATGAAAAGAGCACAGATATACTGGGTTGTTCGACTTGCATTCCCGCATAGGGGAGTGAGAACGGAGGAATTTCAAATGAATAAAGCAAAAGCATTACCGTATCAGCAAAATACTTTTATGAGTGTACGTCAGTTGGTTGTGGCCGCCTTATTGTCGGCTATTACGATTTTCTTGGGTATGACAGGCTATGGCTTCATTCCCTTGATTATCATGAACGCAACGATTCTTCATATTCCTACGATTATCGGCAGCATTACAGCCGGCCGCCGCGTCGGTATGATCGTCGGTTTTATGTTTGGTGTTTTCTCGTTTGTCCGTACCCTGCAGGCACCGAGCGCACTCATGCTCTTTGCCGTACAGTACAACGTCGTTGCTGACGCCGTTATCTGTATTGTGCCGCGTATCCTCATTGGTGTTATTGCCTATGAACTCTATAAACACTTAAAGCTGCGTGAACCTGTCCGTGTGGCTACGACAGCCGTCGCTACGACCATTTGCCACACCGTCCTGTTCCTCGGCTCCTTTACCGCTCTCGTCGGAGTGCCTTATGCAGAAGCTCAAGGTATTCCTTTTATGAATGTCATCAACATCATGGCCGGTATTACCGTCGTCAACGGTATCCCGGAAGCCATTGTCTCAGGCCTCATCGTAACGCCGATCGTCATGGCCCTCCACCGTGCCGGACTCAAAGCAAATTAAGAATGTATAGCATAGCCAGCCTGGTTTATTGCCGGGCTGGTTTTTTGTTGTGACTGCCGGGGCGGCCTCTCTCCCTCGCGGCACAAGTCTCTATTCACTTTTAGGGCTACTTCGTTCCGCCTCTATCCCCCGTTGTATAAACAACGGGTACTTCCCCCCCAGGGAAAGCTGTGTTAGCTTCACTCTTTTTCCTGCATGTAGTATAATGTTAGGTATCTTAGATTATGAAGGAGAATATACCTTGAAGACCCTTCTGACCACCTTAAATGCCAAATATGTCCAGTCATCTCTGGCGCTGCGTTGTTTGCGTACGAGTTGTGAAAAGCTGGGCTACGATGGCGTCGTTACGGCAGAATATACGATTAATCACAATGCCTACGATATTCTGCGCCATATTTATGCTTTTCACGCCGACGTGATTGGCTTTTCTTGTTACATTTGGAATATTGAAATGACGTGCCGCATCATCACGCTCATCCGCCAGGTTCTGCCTGACGTCGTAATTTTTGTAGGCGGCCCGGAGGTTTCTTATACGGCAGCAGAGACGCTGCGCGATTGTACCGACATCGATTACGTCCTCCAAGGTGAAGGGGAGGAAATGGTGCCGGCTTTTCTGCGTGCTCTGGAAGCAGGTGAGAACGCGACGGCTGTACCGGGTGTCATGGGCCGCGTAGACGGGAAGATCACAGGGATTCCCTGGTTCCGCGAGGTAGCCGATTTGGATACCCTGCCTTTTCCCTATGCCGGTGAAGATTTGTCAGCCTTAGAGCATCACATTATTTACTACGAAAGCTCCCGGGGCTGTCCCTTCCACTGCCAGTATTGCCTTTCCGGTAATGATGATGCCGTGCGCTTCCGCTCGGTCCCCTTGGTCATTAGCGAGCTCGAGCAGTTTGTCGCTGCCGGTGTCCATCAGGTAAAATTCGTAGACCGCACGTTCAATTGCAATCCCAGTCATTACCGGCCTCTTCTGGAATACATGATCAGTGTCGAAAAGCCCGTCAATTTCCATTTGGAAATCGAGCCCGGTGTCCTCAGCGATGCCGACCTGGATCTGCTCAGCCAGGCACCTAAGGGACGGGTGCAGCTGGAAATGGGTATTCAGTCGACGTATGAGCCGACCTTGACGGCGATTCACCGTCATAACGACTGGACGCGTATTACAGAAATCATGGAACGACTGACCGCCTTGGGGACGATTCATCTTCATCTGGACCTCATCGTTGGCCTGCCCTATGAAGATTACGGCCATTTGCAGCAGTCCTTTAACGACATTTACAGCCTGAAACCGCATAAGCTGCAAATCGGCTTCTTAAAGCTCCTCAAGGGCTCAGGCATTCGCCGCGATTTTCTGGCAGAGTATCGGTTTGACCCGTGCGGTCCCTATGAGGTTCTGGCTACGACGTGGCTCCCTTACGAAAAGGTCCAGTTCCTCAAGGTCTTTGAAGACGTCTTTGAACGGACGTACAATTCCGGTAAGTTTACGCACGTCCTGGCCTATGTGAGCCGTTTTTACGATGATAACGTCTTTGCCTTTTACGCCACCATGACCGAAGCCTGGCTGGCCCAGGGGAAGGACCGCATTGCCGTGGCCGATGCGGCGCTGTGCGAATTTCTCTGGCACTTCCTCACGACCTGTACACGCCTCGATGAAGGTACGCTGGCCGTAGCGAAGGAACTCTTGGCTCTTGATATGCTGACGGTCTTTTCCTTCCGTTTGCAGCCGTCTTTCCTCGGCTGGAGCGAAGCGCCACGGTCGGAAACGGACAGCCTCTTCCGGGACGAAAAACGGATGCAGGTGTACCTTGCGGACTATCATTTCACTAATTGGCGGGATCTGAAAATGCGCTACCGCATTTGGCCCGTCAGTGCTGCCGCGAAATCTGAGCTCGGCCGTACAGCAGCTGTGCCGGAAGGCCCGGCGTGGCTCCTGGCAGAAAAGAAAAAAGACGGCGTCACGTGGCAGGTTATTCCGCGTACACCGGCTGTGGATTAAGAAAGGACATTCATGGAACGATATAACGTATATTCTACCTTTTTAAAGGAAACGTACGGAGAAAAAGTATATAAGCTCCCTATCAGTATTCCCGATACGTGCCCGAACCGCGACGGCACACTGGGCGTACGGGGCTGCGTCTTCTGTGGCTCCATTGGCGCAGGTTACGAAAACCTGCCGGCGTCTATGACCATTGAAAAGCAGATCGAAGCCAACATTGCACACATTGGGCCCAAATACAAGGCGAAGAAATTCATTGCCTATTTCCAGAATTTTACCAATACGTATTTGCCGCCGGACCGTTTCCGCCAGTACCTCATCGAGGCGTGCCGGCCGGGCATCGTCGCCTTGGCTATTGCCACGCGGCCGGATTGCCTGAACGAAACGTATCTCGACATTATGGCTGACGTAAAGGAAAAATACGGCGTAGATATTCTCGTCGAGCTGGGCCTGCAGACGGCGAATTACAAAACCTTACAGAAAATTAACCGCGGTCATACACTGGCCGAGTATATTGAAGCCATGGTTATGCTCAAGGACTATCCCTTCCGCAACTGTACGCACGTCATCATTGGCCTGCCCGGTGACACGGAAGAGGATGTCGTCGAAACGGCCAAGATCATATCGGCATTGCCGTCCCACGAAATCAAGCTGCACGCCTTGTACGTCATTAAGAATACAGTCCTCGCCGACTGGTACCGCGACGGCCAGGTCGGGCTGATTTCCGTAGAGGACTACGTGCGCCGCGTCGTGACCTTCCTCGAATACACGCGGCAGGATATCGTTTTTCAGCGCCTCATCGGCCGGGCGCCGCAGGAAGCAACGGAATTTGCCAACTGGGGCATGGGCTGGTGGCGTATTCGCGATATGATCGATGCCGAGCTGGTACAGCGTGACACGTGGCAAGGGAAGAAATGCGATTACCTGCACGGCAAGGCTGTACGCAAATTTATGAGCAATCCGGAAAAGGAGAGATGACGCCAATATATGGAAAAACGACTGACTTTTACAGATAGTATGGAAGCCCGCAATGTGCTGGGAGCAAAAGACGAATTCTTTCGCATTTTGCAGAAGGAGTTTCCCGGCTGCCGCATGACAGCCCGCGGCAATGAACTGCTCTTTATCGGTGACGAAGAGGTCATCGTGCCGCCCATGAAGGTCGTTGCTATCCTGCGCGAGCTGAACCGGGAAAACACGTACCTGACGACGCAGCACGTCCGCTATTCATCGGACATGATCCGCCAGGGCAGGGAAGAAGAGTTGCGTGATATTTACGCCGATACGGTGAGCATTTCTGCCCGCGGCCGCCTGATCAAGCCCAAGACGGCCGGACAAAAGCGTTACGTCGACTCCATCCGCCGCAACCTCGTCACCTTTGGCATCGGACCGGCCGGGACGGGCAAAACGTATCTCGCCGTCGCCTTGGCGTCGTACTATCTGAAGAACCGGGAAGTCGAACGGATCATCCTCACGCGCCCTGCTGTCGAAGCCGGGGAAAAGCTGGGCTTTCTGCCAGGAGACCTGCAGGAAAAAATCGACCCGTATCTGCGGCCGTTGTATGACGCCCTGGCCGATCTCTTTGGCTACGATCAGTTCCAAAAGCTCATTGCCCGCAACATCATCGAAGTAGCGCCCTTGGCGTACATGCGCGGCCGTACTCTGGAAGAGTCGTTTATCATCCTCGATGAAGCCCAGAATACGACGCGGGAACAGATGAAGATGTTCCTCACGCGTATGGGCAATCACTCGCGCGTCGTCGTCAATGGCGATACGACGCAGATCGACTTGCCGAACCAGCAGCAGTCAGGCCTTACGGAAGCCGAAAAAATACTAAGTCACGTACCGGGCATTGGCGTCATTCATTTTTCAGACGCCGACGTCGTCCGTCACGATATGGTAGGCCGCATTATCCGCGCCTATGCCGATTACTACAAGGAGGAAGACAAATGAAGATCAACATTAACTACCGCGACGAAGCTGACAAACAGGAAAAAAATGAAGAAGTCATCGAACGGGTCTGCCAGGAAGCAGCCCTGGTCTATGGCCTCGGTCCCAATGCGGAAATCAGCATTCTCCTCTGTCATAACGAATATATCCACGAACTGAACAAGCAGTACCGCGATATAGACCGGCCGACAGACGTCTTGTCCTTTGCCCTCAACGAAGGGGAAGAAGACGGCTACGATGGCCCTGATACGGCACTTTTGGGAGATATCGTCATTTCTCTCGATAAGGTGCAGGAACAGGCTGACGAATACGGCCACTCCTTTGAACGGGAATTGGCCTATCTGACCATTCACGGTATGCTCCATATTTTGGGCTACGACCATATGGAACCGGATGACAAGGCAGAAATGCGCAAAGAAGAAGAATTTATCCTCACGCGTCTGGGCTATGTCCGTCCGGGAGAAGACTTGTGATCGCTGCGGCAGACGCACAGCGACTCATCAAAGCAGCGAGGGAAACGCAGGCCCAGGCCTACGTGCCCTATTCCCATTTTCACGCCGGCGCCGCCGTACCCGGTGCTGCATCTATACGGCTGTAACGTAGAAATTGCGTCGTACGGCCTCACTATCTGTGCCGAACGGAATACTGTCTTTTACGCCGCCGCCTGCGGCTGCCGTCATTTTGTGGCCCTTGCCATTACCAGCGACAGCAAGGACCTGACCGCCCCGTGTGGTGCGTGCCGTCAGGTTTCAAGATCCCCGAAGTGATTTTGGCACGGCCTGATGGTTCCTATGAGGTCTGTCCATTGCAGAAATTATTACCGTTAGCTTTTGCTGACACTACGATGAAGGAGTAATTATGAGCGAACAGTTTAAATCCGGTTTTGTTGCCGTTGTGGGCCGCCCGAATGTCGGCAAGTCCACATTGATTAACCATATTATTAAGCAGAAGGTGTCCATCGTTTCCGATAAGGCCCAGACGACGCGGAATCGTATCCTCTGCATTCACACAGACGACGAATGCCAGATCGTATTCCTCGATACGCCGGGCATTCACAAGCCTAAGCACAAGCTGGGCGAATTCATGGACGAAGCAGCATACCAGTCTCTGCAGGATATTGACGCCGTTCTCTTCCTCATTTCGGGCAATGAAAAGAAGGGCCCGGGCGACCTCTTCGTCCTCGATAAATTAAAAGGCGTCAAGGTACCGGTCTTCCTGGTCATCAACAAGGTAGACCTCATGAGCCACGAAGAAATCTTCCAAAAGATTACGGAATATAAGGAGCTCTATCCCTTTGCCCAGATCATTCCCATTTCGGCCCTCACCGGAGACAACGTCGACGCTGTCCTGACGGAGCTGAAGAAGTGCCTGCCTGAAGGGCCGAAGTATTTCCCGGACGACATGATCACAGACCAGCCGGAACGGCTCCTGGCCGGGGAAATCGTACGGGAAAAGCTCTTCCAGTGCATGCGCGAGGAAGTTCCGCACTCCATTGCCGTCTATGTCGATGAAATGAAGGACCGGGGCCACAACAAGGTCTATATCCGCGTGACGGTCTACGTCGAACGGGACTCGCAAAAGCGCATCGTCATTGGCAAAAACGGTACGGTCCTCAAGGAAGTCGGCCGTCTGGCACGCCAGGAAATCGAAAACGTCCTGGGCTCGTCGGTCTTCCTCGATATTTGGGTCAAAGTGAAGAAGGATTGGCGTAACCAGCCGTCAGCCCTCAGTGAATTCGGCTATAAGAACGAATAGAAGGAGAGATTTATCATAGATATGCAATGGCAAGATTTGGCAGAATACCTGCTGCCCCTCATTCCCTGCATTATCGTCAGCAACCTCTGCGTCATGGGCAAGTTTTCCTTTGTCCAGCTGCGCCGTGAGGCTGTTGAGGAAATGGCGCGCAATGGCGACCGGAAGGCACCGTTTCTGCTGAAATTATACGAAAAACCGGCCCTCTTCTTAGGTACAGCCCAGGTTGGCATGGTCACTGCCGGCATGGCCTCCGGCGCGGTTATCGCCTATGTCTTGTATCATCTGCAGCCCCTCTTGTGGCAGGTCATGCCGGGCTGGGCGGCGATTATCGTCAACATTTGCCTGGTCCTTGCCGTCTGTTTCTGCCTCTGGGTCTTTGGCGAGCTCGTACCGAAGTCCGTAGGTCTCCAGAGTCCGGAAAAAAGTCTCAAACGGGTGAGCCACTTTCTCTATTGGTGCAGCCGTCTCTGTTATGGCTTTATTGCCTGCGGCAACTGGCTCGGCCAGGTCATCCTGCGGCGGCAGAATCTCGATGTGACCAATGAAATCGACATGGTCCACTCGGAAGATGAAATCCGCATGCTCGTCACGGCCAGCCATAAGGAAGGGAAGCTCGATACGGTAGAAAGCGAGCTCATCGACAACGTCTTTGACTTTGCCGACCTCCTGGCCAAGGAAATCATGGTGCCCCGGCAGGATATGGTCTGTCTCTACGTAGAAGAGAACATGAACCAGCATCTGAAGACGCTGCGCCAGTCGCGGCATACGCGCTATCCCCTCTGCCAGGGCGATAAGGATCACATTATCGGCCTCGTGCACATAAAGGATTTCATGGATGCCTACATCCATAAACGGAGCAACCTGCGCCTCATCAACAGGCCCATCCTCATGGTGCCGGAAATCATGCCGGCAGCCCAGCTCCTGCAGCTCATGCGGCGGCGCCGTACGTATTTGGCCATCGTCGTCGATGAATACGGCAGCTCCGTCGGCCTCATCGGCCTGGAAGATATTTTGGAAGAGCTCGTAGGCAATATCCAAAACGAGCATACTGTGGAAAAGGAAGAAATCCAGCCCCTCGAAAACGGGGCCTACGAATTTGCCGGTACGGTACTCCTGGAAGACGTGCAGGACCTGCTGCACATTCCTGTAGAAGAGGATGTCGATGCCGACACTATTGGCGGCTACGTCTTTTACCTCTTAGGCCATACGCCGGCCGTTCAGGAAGAAACGCGTATCGGCTCGTACCGCTTTCAGGTTATGGAAGTTCAGGGCTTCCGCATTTCCCGCCTGAAGGCGACGCCTATGCCGGAAGAAGCGCCGGCACCGGAAGCAGAGGAAGAAAAACATGGTGAGGACTAACTTTTATAGCCAGAAGACGCACCACTACGACGGCATTATCCTGCGCCTGCGCAAGGGCTATTCCCGCCAGCTCTCCCTGACGATTTTTACGCGCCAGGCCGGGCTCCTGCCATTTCTCGTACCGAAGGGCAAAAAAGGCTATAACCAGGGGTTTGGCAGTCTTGTAGAGCTCTCGGTCGTGACCTTTGAAGGCTACGAACGGCAAGGGAGCCACTTTATTACGGAATACGAAAGCCATGGCAGCAGCCTCTTGGCCGATCTTTCGTGGGATCGCTACGTCTATACCCAGGTCTTTACGGAAATGGTCCTGGCCCTAGTGCCGCCGGAAGCGCCGGACGATAGCACGTACAACCTGATCCTGCGCTATATCGAGGCTATTGCTGCGCGCAACGTACGCGTGGCGACGATCATTGCCGGCTGGCAGCTTACGGCCTGTGCCGGCTTTCAGCCTGATACGGAAACGGTCTGCGTCTACCGCTATCCCGGCGAAGCACCGGATGGACAGATACGCTATTACTTCAGCGATCACGACGAAGAAAATATGCCGCCTGTGCCTGTCAGCGGACCTGTGCGCCGCCTTTGGCAGGCTCTCATCGACTACGATTGGCAGCACGCAGCGCCTATGCAGCTGCCGCGCAAGGACCTGGCCCTGCTGGAGCAGTTGCTCTACAGCTACGTCGAAGACGTAAGCGGCAAAGACCTGAAATGCCGCAAGGCATTATTGGACTGATAACTAGCTATGCAAAGACCCCCATGCTCAGCGAGAGCATGGGGGTCTCTTTATACGTGCAGCCAACGCTGCGCCTGATTCCTTAGCGGAAACGAGGCAGGTTGTGCATGATATAGAAGTAACAGCCTGATGTAAAGAGGCAGGCTGCGATCCAGCAGATCGGGCTGGCACAGCAAATGCCGAAGTAGCCCCACGATGCTGCCAGGATGAAGGCAGAAGCGGCGCGCAGAACCAGCTCGATAAGGCTGCTTGCCAGGGGGACGATAGAAATGCCCATGCCCTGAACGGCGTTGCGGTAGACGAAAATCTGCCCCAGGAATACGTAGAAGGGTACTGACATAGTCAGGTAGAGCCAGGCCGCGTCGAGGAGCTGTTCGTCCTGTTCCGTCGTAAAGATGCCGATGATTTCCCGGCCCTGCGTAAACATGGCTACAGCCGCTAAGGCACAAAAGGCCAGGGACACGAGGGAGCACTGGCGTACGCCCCGGCGGATGCGGTCGGTCCGGCCGGCACCGTAGTTTTGGGCGGAAAAGACAGCCATGGCGATACCCAGGGAAATCATGGGCTGCATGGCCAGCTGTTCAATCCGTGTTGCCGAGACGAAGCCGGCAATGGTTTCAGCGCCGAAGGTGTTGCACACAGACTGGATGGCAATGATGCCCAGGGAAATGATGAGAAACTGGGCCGCCATGGGCAGGCCGATGCGCAGGTGCTGCCAGGCAAAGGCCGTGTCCCAGTGCCAATCCTGCCGTTTCAGGCGCAGCATGGGAAAGCGCAGGCGCATGTAAATGAGACAGAGCAGGGCTGATACGGCCTGGGCTGCAACGAGGGCAATGGCCGAGCCTGGCACACCCCAGCCAAAGCGGATGATGAAGACCAGGGCCAGGATGACGTTGAGAACCGACGACAGCATGAGAAAGTAAAGAGGCGTCCGGCTGTCGCCCAAGGCCCGGCAGGCACAGGACAGGAGATTGTAGAGCATCATGGCAATGAGGCCGTTGGCGACGATCATGACGTAGCTGTACGAATCGGCGTAAAGGTCGGCCGAGATGTTCATGAGTGACAGGAGAAAGGGCATGAAGGCAGCGGCACCAGCCATGAGCAGCAGCGTAATGGCCACGGATAAGATGACGCACATGGCAAAGGAACGGCGCACGCCGTCGTTGTCACCGGCGCCGAAGCGCTGGCCCATGATGACCGTCAGGCCCGAAGCGAGGCCAATAGTGAGGCCCAAGAGGGCCATGAAAAGCGGCGCCGTAGCACCGACGGCCGCCAGGGCGTGGACGCCGATGAAGCGGCCGACGATGATGACGTCGGCAATGTTGTAGAACTGTTGGAAAACGTTGCCAATGAGCAGAGGAACCGTAAAGATAAGAATCAGGCGGATCGGGTTCCCTTCTGTCATATTATGAACCATGAAATGACCCCTTTCGGTGTTATAGCGTTAGTGCGGCCGCGAGAGGATGAACTGGGCCAGCTGGATGAAGCCCGGTACGAGAGAATCGATGTCCAGATTTTCTTCGACCGTGTGGGCACGGCGGCCTATGCAGGTGCCGAAGGAAATGGCCGGAATCCCCAGGCTGAGGGGAATATTGGCGTCCGTACTGCCAGCCTGATAATCAGTCGTCAGGCCGCGGGCTGCCCGGATCTGTTCGAGCCGCTGGCAGAGAGCCGCCGTATCGACACCACTGCTGCAGGGCCGTTCGCCAATGAGCGTTTCCCTGATTTCAATACCCTCTTTGGCATTTTGCTTCAGGATCTGGTGAAATTCCTTATCTATGGCGTCTAAGGCGTCTTTATCCTCTGAGCGCAGGTCGATGCGGAACATGGCGTGTTCCGCAATGGAATTGACAGTCGTACCGCCTTCGATGGTACCGGCGTTGTACGTCGTCTTGGGATCCTTTGGTACGGACAGGTGGTACAGGTCGTCAATAATGGCGGCGGCGCTGGCGATGGCGCTGGTGTTGCCAAAGCCGCTCCAGCTGTGGCCGCCCTGGGCTGTCACGTTGATTTCGTAGCGGTGTGAGCCTACGGCCTTGTGGATACACGTGTCGCTGTTGCAGTCGACGGCGACCATTTCGCTGATTTCGCTGCTGTGGTCGGCCATGAACTGGCGAATGCCGCGCAGATTGCCTAAGCCTTCTTCGCCTGTATTAAAGAGAAAATAGGCACCGCCCGGGAGATCTATGTGTTCTTCATAGAGCATGGTAATGAAGCAGAGCAGGCTGGCTACGTTGGCACTGTTGTCGCCACACGACGGGGCAGCAAAGAGGTTACCTTCTATGCGCGGCGTAATTTCCTGGCATTGGAGAAATACCGTGTCGATGTGGGCCCCGTAGAGGGGATGTTTGCCGCTTCCGGTAATTTGGTACGGGCAGACGACGTTGCCTGCCTGGTCGATGTGGGCGTCACTGGCACCGAGATTGTGCAGGTATTCCAGGATAAAAGCAGCCTTTTCCGCTTCTGCGCCGGTCGGCGAAGGCAGGCTCGTAATCTGCGTCAGCATGTCGAGCAGGGCGTGTTCATGGGCCTGCCCATAGGTTTCGAGTTTCTGTATATCGTTTGTAGTCATAGTCGTTCCTCCTCAGGTGCTCGAAAGAGCATGTACTCATTATACTACACACGTTCCGGATGTCTACAGGTGAACAAAACCGGCCTGCACGCTGGTGCAGGCCGGAGCAGCCGGCTTAGAAGGCCGGGATAAGAGAACCTTTGTAGTGTTCTTCAATGTATTTGCGGATCGGTTCGGAATTGTAGATTTCGACAATCTTCTTGTACGTCGGGTTGTCTTTGTCGTCTTCGTGAACGGCAATGATGTTGGCGTACGGCGAATCCTTGTCTTCACGGAAGAGGGCGTCCTTGACGGGGTCGATGCCAGCTTCAAGGGCGTAGTTCGTGTTGACAGCAGCCAAATCCACGTCATCGAGGGAACGGGGAATCTGAGCGGCTTCCAGTTCGCGGAACTGCAGGTGTTTCGGGTTTTCTGCTACGTCTGCCGGAGTCGGATATTTGACGCCGTCTTTGACTTTAATCAGGCCGGCTTTCTGCAGGAGCAGGAGACCGCGGGCACCGTTGGTCGGGTCGTTCGGAATGGCGACGACAGCGCCGTCTTTCAGTTCGTCCAGGCTCTTAATCTTATGGGAGTAGAGACCGATAGGGGCGACGACGGTCTGGCCGATGGAGACGAGCTTCAGGCCTTTATCCTTGACCATGTTGTCCATGTACGGCTTGTGCTGGTACGAGTTCATGTCGATTTCCTTGTTGGACAAGGCTACGTCCGGTGTGACATAGTCAGAGAATTCGATGACTTTGATGAGGATGCCCTGTTTGGCAGCTTCTTTCTTCACCTGTTCCATTACGTCTGCATGGAAGCCCGGTGTTACGCCGACGGTAATTTCTTTGTTGGCGTCCTTAGAGGAAGACGACGAAGCGGAATCACTGGAATTGCCGCAGCCTGCAGCAAAGAGGCAAATAGAAGCGGCCGCTGCGAAGACGAGGGCCTTTTTGAGAGAAATAAACATAGCTGAAAACACTCCTTATATATACTTATTTTTTGTTCTTCTTGTGGGAGGCAAAGTCGCCAATGCCCTGGATCAGGTTGACACCGATGACCAGGATGATGATTGTTGCCAGCATGACGTCAGCCTGGAAACGCTGGTAGCCGTAGCGGATGGCAATATCCCCCAGGCCACCGCCGCCGATGGCACCGGCCATAGCCGACGCACCGATGAGGTTGACGATGAGGACTGTAATGTTGTTGATGATCGTCGGCAAAGCTTCCGGCAGGAGCACCTTGCGGATGATCTGCAAGGGCGAGGCACCCATGGCTTCAGCTGCTTCGACGAGGCCGAAATCGACGTCGCGGATACTCGTTTCTACGAGACGGCTCAGGAAAGGAATGGCGACGATGGTCAGCGGTACGCACGCAGCCGTCGTGCCGATGGAGGTGCCGGCAATGAGACGGGTCAGCGGAATGATAGCTACCATGAGGATGATGAACGGAATAGAGCGGATGATGTTGACGATGGTGCTGAAAATCTGGTTGATGAACCTGTTTTCCAGTATATGGCCCTTGCCGGTAATGACCAGCGTCACGCCGAGGGGAATGCCGATGATGGCAGCAATGATTGTAGAAACAGAGACCATGAAGAGCGTTTCTTCAATGCCCTGTATCATCAGTTTAATGAGTTCTGGGGACATATCCTAATACCTCGCTTTCAATAGGCTGTGTTTTGATGTAGGCAAATGCTTTTGCCTGTGCTTCCATATCGCCCATGATGACGACGATGAGGTAGCCAAAGGGCACATCCTGGATGTAGTCGATATTGCCATAGAGGACGCTAACGTCAAGATTGAACTTGCGGGCAATGTTGACGACGAGCGGTTCGTTGGTGACCAGGCCCTTGAAACGGAAACGTACGAGCATATCCCGGTCCGGTGCAGGCTGGTCCGATACGCCGAGCTTGCGGATGCCCTGGGGCAGTTCCATATTGACGACAGATTTGACAAATTCCTTCATCGTTTCCGATGTAGGGCTGGCAAAGATGTCGATGACGCGGCCCTGTTCTTTAATGACGCCGCCTTCAATAACGGCGACGCGGTCGCAAATAGCTTTGATAACGGCCATTTCGTGGGTAATGATGACGATGGTAATGCCCAGGCGCTTGTTGATATCCTTCAGGAGTTCCAAAATGGACTGCGTCGTCTGCGGATCCAAGGCCGATGTGGCTTCGTCGCAGAGAAGGATCTTCGGATCGCTGGCCAGGGCGCGGGCAATGCCGACACGCTGTTTCTGGCCGCCAGAGAGCTGGGACGGGTAGTTGTACTGCCGGTCTGTCAGGCCGACCAGTTCGAGGAGGGATTCGACCTTGCTGGCAATGACTTCCTTGGAAGCGCCGATCAGTTCCAGCGGGAAGGCAATGTTGTCAAAGACCGTGCGCGACGAGAGCAGGTTGAAATGCTGGAAAATCATGCCGATGTTTTTGCGTTCGGCCCGCAGCTGGCTGTCGGACATGGCCGTCAGTTCTTTGTCGTCAATGATGACTTTGCCGCTCGTCGGTTTTTCCAGCATGTTGATGCAGCGGACGAGGGTCGATTTGCCGGCGCCGCTCTTGCCGATTATGCCAAAGATTTCGCCGTCGTTGATGGTCAGCGAGATCCCTTTTAGAGCCTGGACGTGCGTTTTGCCGCCGTAGGTCTTGGTAATGTTCTCAAAAGTTATCACAAGATCAACTCCTTACTTAATTTTCCTAGTGATCATCGTTATTTCCTAATAAAAAAGCCGTCAACAGATGCTGACGGTAGAATTACTGCGATCATTTCATCTGCCGGATACATTCCGCTGGACTTGGCACCTTCCCGCGTAGGGGGTTGCCGCAACGTCATAGGGCCATTCCCTCGATTGCTCTGGATGAATACACTATGGAATTACTGTCCTGTATCATAGCACGGGGACAGGGCCTTGTCAATATCTAAATTGGAATACCGTTCGAGAAAGAAAAAATAATTATAATTTTTTTCCTCGGATTAGCAGGAATTAACAAAGTGATGTGGAATACTATATATATCAGGAGCGAAGTATTCAAATCTTAAGCATGGATGGTTTGAAAAATGAGGCTCCTCGCGAAAGGAAGGGATTTTTTATGGCAACAATCGTTAGAGGTAAGAATCTGGAAATTACACCGGCATTAAAAGATTACGTTTTGAAACATGAAAAAAAGGTAACGAAATACTTCGAAAATGAAGTGAATGTGCAGGCTCTTCTTTCCGTCGAAAAAGATCGTAAAATTGCAGAAATCACGTTGAAGGTAGACGGTGTCGTCCTCCGTGGTGTAGAAGCCAACGAAGACATGTATGCCGCTATTGATCTGGTGTACGATAAGATGATCCGCCAGATTCATAAGTATAAAACAAAGATTGCCCGCCGTATGAAAGGCGGCTCCTTCCATGATGCTATGGTCGAAGGACCGGCTGTACCGGAAGAAGATTTTGAAATCGCCCGCGTCAAGAAATTCGCTGCCCGTCCCATGGACGTAGAAGAAGCTATTCTGCAGATGAATCTCGTCGGCCACGATTTCTTCGTTTTCCTCAATTCGGAAACGGAAGCCATTAACGTCGTATACAAACGGAAACACGGCAAATATGGCTTGATCGAACCGGAATATTAATAGCGATCACTTTTGTTCCTGTCATCTCAGGTGCCATACAGAAAGGGTTCAGACTTCGCAGTCTGGACCCTTTTTCTAATGTTCCCGGGCGCGGATTCGCCGGGCCTGTATAAAAAACAGCCGTATCAGGTCCATCCTGGTACGGCTGTATTGCAGTTCTATTATTTTTCGTCGTTTCCTTTTAGCATGGTGATTTTTTGCTTCAAGCTCACGGCCTGGTCAAATTCGGCCTGGATTTCTGCACTAGGCGGTGCGTCCAGCTTGCTGACGACGTAAATGGCAATGAGGGAGAAAATGAAGCCCGGCACGATTTCGTAAAGGCCGAACCAGGCAAACTGTTTCCAAATGAGGACCGTCAGGCCACCGACGACAATACCTGCCAGGGCACCGTTTTTGGTCATCCGTTTCCAGAAGAGGGAAAGGAGGATGCACGGGCCAAAGGCGGCACCAAAACCGGCCCAGGCGTAGGCAACCATGGTGAGGATGTAGTTGTTCGGGTCGAGGCCGAGGATGATGGCCAGGGCAGCGACGACGAGAACCGTAATACGGCTCACGAGGATCAGTTCCTTGTCGCTGGCATCCTTGCGGATGAAGGCGTTGTAGAAGTCCTTGGAAATGGCCGATGCCGTAACCAGGAGCTGTGACGATGCCGTACTCATAATGGCGGCTAACACGGCAGACCAGATGAGACCGGCCACGAAGGGCGGGAAGAGCTGTTCACTCATGACGAGGAAAACCTTTTCTGCATCGGCCCCTTGGAGCGGTGTATCGAGGACGACCTTACCGACGAGGCCGACGAGAACGGCAGCGGCCAGGGAAATAATAACCCAGGTCATGGCAATGTGTTTGGCTTTATTCAGTTCCTGCGGATCACCAATGGCCATGAAACGCACGAGGATGTGGGGCTGGCCGAAGTAGCCTACGCCCCAGCCAATGGCTGAGATGATGGCGATGACGCCGGTCATGGACGTATCGGGCACGAGCTGCAGGAGCTGCGGCGAGTCGGAAGCGACGCGGGACATGACGGCATCGGCACCGCCGAAGGAAAGCATGCCTACGATGGGCACGAGGACGATGGCCAGGAACATCATACAGCCCTGAATGAAATCGGTCCAGCAGACGGCCATGAAACCGCCCAGGAAGGTATAGATGACGACGACACCGGCGCCGAGGAGCAGGGCGTAGAAGTAATCCATGCCAAAGACGGTCTGGAAGAGCTTGCCGCCGGCAACGAAGCCCGACGATGTGTAGATGAGAAAGAAGATGAGGATAAAGATGGCCGAAATGAGGCGGATAATATTCTTTTCATCGTGGAAGCGGTTTTTCAGGTAATCCGGCATAGTCAGGCTGTTGTTGGCGACTTCTGTATAATTACGCAGGCGCCGCGAAACAAAATGCCAGTTCAAGAAGGTGCCCAGACAGAGACCCAAGGCCGTCCAAAAAGCAGATATGCCGATGGAGTAGGCAAAGCCCGGCAAGCCCATGAGCATCCAGCCACTCATATCGGAGGCTTCGGCACTCATAGACGTAATCCATGGGCCCAAGGTACGGCCGCCGAGGATATAATCGCTCAGCCCTTGCTGGGAACGATAATAATAAGCGCCGATAGCCAGCATCATGAGCAGATACAGGGCGAAGGCGCTCAGTACGACAATATTAGTCTGAAACATGGAAACGACTCCTTTGATAAGAAAATTTACAAGATGTACATTTATTTATTGTACCTTATCTACAGCTATATAGCAACGTTTCTAAGGGAAAGTGGAGAAAAAAGGATACAATACCTGTGATTTCCACCAGCCCTGACTGGCATTTCCAGGGGCTTCCCTATATAATAGAACTGATACGATTTCAATACAAAGAAGGAAAAAACTATGAATATACTGACAACAGAGGGCGTGTCCAAAGCGTATGGCCTGCGCGTCCTCTTTTCTGATGTAACGATTTCTCTTGATGCGGGCCAGAAGACGGGCCTCATCGGCCTCAATGGCGCCGGCAAGACGACGCTCCTCAAAATCATTGCCGGCGTAGCCGAAGCCGATAGCGGCACGATCTGGCGCAATCCGAAGGCGCGCATTCATTTTTTGCCGCAGGAACCGCAGTTCCAGCCGGGCCAGACGGTGCTAGAAAGCGTCCTCGACGGCGATTTGCCCGTCATGGATGTTATTCGCCGCTATGAAGACGCTGTAGCCCGCGATGATGCCGCTGCCGTCCTCAAACTCACGGAAGAAATGGATGCCAGCCAGGCCTGGGAGCTCGAACAGCAGGCGCGGGTCATCCTGCAGGAGCTGGGCATTACGGATTATAGGGCCAAGACGGACACCCTCTCCGGGGGCCAGCGCAAGCGTCTCGGCCTGGCGCGGGCCCTCATCGTACCGTGCGATCTGTTGATCCTCGATGAACCGACGAACCATTTGGACGACCAGACTATTTTCTGGCTCGAAGAATACCTGCACGATAGCAAGTCGGCTATCCTCCTCAGTACGCACGACCGCTATTTCCTGGACCGCGTGGCCAGCTCCATGATCGAACTCGACCGGGGCCACGTCTATTCCTATACCGGCTCGTACGTTCAATTCCTGGAAATGCGCCAGACACGCATTGAAGGGGAAGAGGCGGCTGCTGCACGCCGGGCCAATCTGATCCGCCGGGAAACGGCGTGGATCCGCCGCGGTGCCCAGGCCCGTTCGACGAAGCAAAAGGCCCGTATTGAACGGTACGAAGCCCTGTGTGCTATGGAAACGAACAAGCCCTCAGGCAGTGTGGAAATCCTCGATACGTCTGTGCGCCTTGGCAAGACCATCATCGACATGGACGGCGTGGCCTTTGCCTATCCCGGCGGCCAGCCCTTGTTCCACGACGTGACGTATCACGTAGTCAAGCACGACCGCATCGGCATTATCGGCGCCAACGGCGTTGGCAAATCGACACTGCTCAAGGTCATTGCCGGCGATCTGACGCCCAGTGCAGGCCAGCTCGTCGTCGGCCAGACTGTGCGCTTTGGCTTCTTCCGCCAGCAGCTGCCGGAATTTGACGAAGGCCAGCGTGTCATCGATTACGTCCAGGAAGCCGGCCATTACGTGACCAACCTTTATGGCGAAACCATTTCTGCGTCGCGCCTGCTGGAGCAGTTCCTCTTTACGGAAGAGATGCAGTACACGTACATTGCCAAATTAAGCGGCGGTGAACGGCGCCGTCTCTACCTTTTGCGCCTGCTCATGGGCCAGCCTAACGTCCTTCTCTTGGACGAACCGACGAACGATCTGGATATTCCTACGCTGACGGTCCTCGAACAGTACCTTGATACCTATCAGGGCGTGGTCCTCGTCGTTTCCCATGACCGCTATTTCCTCGATCGCGTAGCAGACAAGCTCTTCGTCCTGGAAGCGGGCACGTGGAGCCGTTATTATGGCGATTACAGCGCCTACCTCGATGAAAAAATCCGGCACCGTACGGATACGGCACCGGAAAAGAAAGAAAAAGCAGCAGCTCCTGCGCTGTCCCAGCAGCCCAAGCCGGCACCCGTAAAGAAGGGGTTGTCGGCCCGGGAAAAGGAAGAGCTGGCTAAGATCACACAGGAACTGCCGCGCTATGAAAGTTTATTGAAGGGTCTGAACGCCGCCGTCGCTGCAGCCGGCAGTGATTACGAAACGGTGGCACAGCTTATGGAAGAACAGCGTCAGGCCCAGGCCAAGGTGGATGAGCTCACAGAACGGTGGTGCGAGCTCGAAGACCTGGCAGCAGAGTAGGATTATTCCCACTTTTTCGGTGCTACGTGGTACGTCGTCTGGCCTTCGAAGATGACGAAGCCCGGTGCGGCGTGGGCCGGCTTCTTTACGTTGCGTACGAGCGTGCAATCTACGTCGACCTTGCTGTCGCTGCGGCCTTTGCTGTAGTAGGCAGCCAGCTCGGCGGCAGCTGTGAGCTGCTTGTCCGTCGGTTCGGCGCGATGGCAGGCGAGGATGACGTGGGAACCGGGCTTGTCCTTGGCGTGGAACCAGCGGTCGTAGGGATGGGCCTTTTTGAAGGTCAGGAAATCGTTTTGCCGGTTATTGCGGCCGACCCAGATTTCCAGGCCGTCTACGTGGACGGTGAGGATATCTTGAGAAAATTCGCGGCGCATCTTGTCGCGGTTATTGGAACGGATGAGGCCCATTTGCCGCATTTCCGCTTTGATGTCGGCAATTTCTTCCTTCGTGCCCGTATTGTCCAGAGCGTATTCGAGGGAGTAGAGATAGTCCAGGTAGCGGGCGTTTTCCTCGTGGAGCTCGCTCGATTTCTGGATACGGTTGCGCATCTTTGTATAGCGCTTGTAATAGCGGTTGGCGTTGTCTGTCATGGAATAGGCCGGTTCCAAGGGAATGGTGATGGTTTCCTGTTGTTCTGACAGGAGATTTTGGACGGTAACGCTCTTTTCGTGATCGTGCTTTTCATAGGCGTAGATCATGAGCAGGTCGCCGTAGAGCTTGTACGTGTCCATCTTGTCCGTTTCTTTCATTTCGGCGGTAATGCGCTTGATCTTGCGCTTTTGCTTTTCAATGAGCTTGCCGACCTTTTTTTTCAGCTCTTCCTGTTCGCCGCTCAGGCTGCGGTGGGCCTGCTGGTAGTCACTGAGGTATTCTTCGATGAGGTCGAAGTGACGCCGTGGGCACGTAGCCAGGCTTTGCAGGACCAAGGGGAAGATGACCTCTTTATTATCCTTTTGCGTGTAGACCCAGGCACCGTGGACGTTTTCGAGCTCCTGGCCGAAGGCGGCAATGGCCTCGGTCCACGCTTTTTTTTGTGCCTCCGTGAGGTCCGCGACGGGCGTCGTTTTCGGCACGTCTGTGCGGCACGAAAGCTCGTTCAGGACGATGGTGCTCATGCCGTTGAAGCGCTTGAGCATCCACGCCGAGAGCGTTTCGTCAGACGGCAGGCCGAGCATTTCCTGCAATTCTTTCGGCGTAAAGGCAAAGGGATCCATGCGCATGAAGTTGGGCGGAAATTCGTATGGTACGTGGGGAGTAATGGTCCGCACGGCAGTCTTGCCCTTGGCCGTCTTGATGAGGGCTTCGATGATCATGCCGTCTTCAGTAAAGATGACGTTGCTGTACTTGCCCATGAGCTCGACGTGGATTTTGCGCGTCGTCAGGCGTCCCGATACGTCTAGGACGTCGACGTCGATGTCGATGAGGCGGTCTAAGTGCAGCTGGTGGATCGAGGCGATGCGCCCGTTTTCGTAGTATTTGCGCAGGAACATGCAAAGGCCTGTCGGCACGTCAGGCGTGGGCGGCACGCGGTCCGATAAGTACAGGCGCGGCGAATCGTCGAGGGTAATGATCAGGTGGTGAATACCTGTCGTATTGAAAATGCGAAAATACAGGGAGCGTGCATCAAGCTGGTAAATCTTTGAGATGGAGCCGCCCTGGATAATAGAAATCAGTTCGTCTGTTATGACATGTAAGGTAATGCCGTCTAAGTTCATTTTTTTCGTGCTCCTATGAAACCAAAGAATCGTATCTTTCTTATTGTAGCACGCCCAGGCTGATGGTACTAGTAAAAAATGTTCCTGCAAGGGTCGTTGCGACACTGGCCGTTAAAAGGAAGATATATAAATCAAAAAAGACGCCACAGCCATGGCCGCAGCGTCCGTAATATTATTCCTTATTTTACCTGATTCTTCAGTGTACCAATGCCGGAAATGCTGATTTCCACGGTATCGCCGGAATGGATGAAGCGCGGTGGGTTGAAGCCTACGCCTACGCCGGACGGCGTGCCTGTAGAAATGATATCGCCAGGCTGGAGTGTCGTGCCCTGGGAGAGCGTAGAAATAAGCGTCGGAATGGGGAAGATGAATTCTTCTGTCGACGCATCCTGACGGACTTCGTCGTTGACCTTGGTAACGATCGTAAAGGCATCGGGAGCGGCATCGCGCAAGAGAATGCACGGGCCCAAGGGTGCAAACGTGTCGAGGCTCTTGCCGTGGAACCACTGGCCGTGATTGCGCTGCAGGTCCCGGGCGGTAACGTCGTTCATGATAGTAAAGCCATAGACGTAATTCATGGCTTCGCTGACGGGGATGTCGGCCCCTTCTTTGCCGATGATGACGGCCAGTTCGCCTTCATAATCGAGTTCCTTCGTGACGTTCTTGTGCGGATCGATGTCGTCATCCGGGCCGATGACGCACGTCGGGGCTTTTGTGAAGAACTGGGGGAACTTGGTCAGTTCCTTGAGCTTTTCTTTATGGAATTCTTCGATGTGTTCGGAGTAATTTTCACCGACGCAGAAAATATTTTTGGCGAGCTGCCGGATCGGCGACAGGACGTGTACCGTATTGATCGGACGGGCCGGTACGGCATCGGTCTTTTCGTTCTGTTCCAAAGCGTCGGCCAGGGCCAGGAGCCCTTCATTGCCCTGACGGATGAATTCTTCCAGCGTTTCCGGCAAGGGCGTAAAGAAGGCTTCTTCTAAGGCAATGGCACTGTAGACGCCTGTTTCGTCTTCATTTAGGACGCCCCACTGGACAAAGCCGAGATCTTCAAAGGTAATTAATTTTTTGATCATCATAGTTGGTATTCCTCCAAAGGTGTAAAAAAATGATTATTTTTATTATAGCATACGTGAGAAGAGCCTGCAGGAAACCTTATTTTTTGCATATTTCCAGGAAAAGAACGTTACTCTTCTAGTGCATCAGCGTCTTTTATGGTACAATCGGTAATAGTAAAACGTAAAAATACTAAGACACAGTCAATGTAAGGAGCGATATTTCAATGGAAAATGGGACGACCAAAAATTTTATTGAAAATTTTATTGAAGAAGATTTCAAATCAAATAGATACGGCCAGCGTTTTGTGACGCGTTTTCCGCCGGAACCGAATGGCTACCTGCACATTGGCCACGCTAAGTCTATTTGCCTGAATTTTGGCCTGGCGAAAAAATACGGCGGTGTAACGAATCTCCGTTTTGACGATACAAACCCGACGAAGGAAACTGTCGAATACGTAGACAACATTATGAACGACGTCAAATGGCTCGGCTTTACATGGGAAGACCGTCTCCATTTCACATCGGATTACTTTGATACGCTGTACGACTATGCCGTCAAATTGATCAAATTGGGCAAAGCCTATGTAGACGATTTGACGAAGGAAGAAATGAAGGAATACCGCGGTACCTTCAGCGAACCGGGCAAGGAAAGCCCGTACCGCAACCGCAGTGTCGAAGAAAACCTGCGCCTTTTTGAAGAAATGAAGGCCGGCAAATATGCTGACGGCGAAAAGGTACTGCGCGCTAAAATCGACATGGCCAGCCCGAACATCAACATGCGCGACCCTGTCATTTACCGTATTTTCCATCACGAACATCACCGTACAGGCAATAAATGGTGCATTTATCCTATGTACGATTTTGCCCATCCTGTATCGGATGCCATCGAACGGGTAACGCACTCTATCTGTACCCTCGAATACGAAGACCACCGTCCGCTCTATGACTGGTGCATTCAGGACTGGGACGATCCCGAAGGCCAGCTGCCGCGTCAGATCGAATTTGCCCGCCTCAATGTAACGCACATGATCATGAGCAAACGTAAGCTGCGCATCCTCGTCGAAAAAGGTATCGTCAGCGGCTGGGATGATCCCCGTATGCCGACCATTGCCGGTATCCGCCGCCGTGGCTATACGCCCGAAGCAATCCGCGATTTCTGTGACCGCATTGGCGTTGCCAAGGCCGACAGCACGGTCGACATTTCCCTCCTCGAATACTGCATCCGCGAAGACTTGAAACTGAAAGCACCGCGCTTGATGACAGTTATCGACCCGGTGAAGGTAGTCATTACGGATTATCCCGAAGACAAGACGGAAGTCCTGACGGCTGAAAATAACCAGGAAAATGAAGCTCTCGGCACGCGTCACATGACCTTTAGCCGTACGCTGTACATTGACCGCAAGGACTTCATGGAAGAACCGGTTAAGAAATTCTTCCGCCTCGCACCGGGCAAGGAAGTACGCCTGAAATATGCCTACATCATTAAGTGCGAAGACGTCGTGAAGGACGCCGACGGCAATATTGTCGAAATCCATTGCACGCACGATCCGGAAAGCCTGAGCGGCAGCGGTGCCAACGCCAACCGTAAGGTAAATGGCACGCTCCACTGGGTCAACGCAGCCGATGCCGTCGACGTAGAAACACGCGTCTACGACTATCTCCTCAACGGCGCTGACGAAGAGGAAGAAGAAGGCACGACGAGCAAGGATTTCCTCGATCAGATCAATCCGGACAGCCTGACTGTATACCAGAGCAAGGCCGAAGCCGCCCTGGCCGGTTACAAAGCAGGCGATCACTTCCAGTTCCTGCGCGAAGGCTATTTCGTTATCGATCAGGATTCGACGCCGGACCACATGGTCGTCAACCGCATTGTAGGCCTGCGTGACACATGGGCTAAGATGCAGAAAAAGGAAGAAAAGAAATAAGAAGATTAGAACAAAATTAAAATAAAATGAGAAGCTGAGAACCGACTTTTTCTAAGATTAGAGTTTGCTGAGAAGGTCGGTTCTCTTCTGTCATAGCATTGCACCAACGATGTAGAAACGGTATAATAAAACGGAGTAGGAGGATTGATCATGAAAGCGTCAGGCACACGGGGAGTATTGATCTTAATACTTTTCATCCTGGTCGGCGGCATCATGGGCGGCATGGCAGGAGACCTCTTTACGGGCTCCGGCGTCAGCCTGGGCAATCTCATGCCCCTGCTTACCAGGCAGTTTGAAATCTTTTCTATACAAAACGTAGACCTCAATCTCTATATCATGCAGATCCGTTTTGGCCTTCACTTTGCACCGAATCTGCTGAGCCTCATAGGGATTATCTGTGCGTGCTTTATATTCCGTCGTATTTAGCTGTCCCTAAGGGATAGAGGAGGAACTGTATGCTAATCTTAGCTTCCGCATCACCGCGGCGCAGAGAATTGCTGTCGCAGATCGGAGTTGCCTATATGGTAAGCCCCAGTCATTATGAAGAGCGGGCACCGAAGAAGAAGGACCCGGCCAAATTCGTCCTGGCCCAGGCCGTAGGCAAGGCCCGTGACGTAGCCGCCCAGTACCCGGGACAATGGGTTCTCGGCGCCGATACGGTCGTCGCTTTGGGCGAAGACATTCTGGGCAAACCGAAGCACGAAAAGGATGCTATCCGCATGCTGCACGAATTGTCGGGACACAAGCATTCTGTCTTTACGGGCATTGCGCTCGTACGGGATAAAAAAACGTACACCAAGGTCGTTGAAACCAAAGTTTGGTTCCGCAAATTAAAAGATGCGGAAATTGAACGATATATCGCAACACAGGAACCCTTTGACAAAGCCGGGAGCTACGGCATTCAAGGCAAAGCCGCTTGTTTTGTAGACAAAATCAACGGTTCCTATTCGAATGTCGTCGGCCTGCCTCTGTCACAGGTGTATACCCTGTTGCAGAAAGCAAAGGTGATTGAATGAGTTGTTTGAAAGAACTATCGGCAGCAGAAATGCCACGGGAACGGTTTTTGGAGCACGGCCCACGGGCTTTGACCGATCCGGAGCTGTTGGCAATTTTGCTGCGCACAGGCCTGGCGGGCCGCTCCGTTCTCGACGTGGCCCGGGCCCTGCTGCAATCCCTGCCGGGAGAAAACCTGGGCCATTTAGGTGAAACGACAGTGGCCGACCTGTGCAAAATCAAGGGCATTGGCCGTGATAAGGCCGTGACCCTCTGCGCTGCCGTCGAGCTGGGCCGGCGTATTGCCCGGCACCGCGTGCGCCGGGATAATCCCGATTTCAGTTCTCCCCAGGTCATTGCCGAGTACGTCATGGAAGACATGCGCTTCTTGCCGCAGGAACAATTTTCCGCCGCTTATTTATCGACGAAAAACCAGCTCCTGGCCTTTCAGACCATTACGGTAGGCACGATCAATGCCAGCCTGGCCAAGGCCCGTGATGTGTTTCGTTACGCCCTGCAGTACAACGCCGCGTCGGTCGTGCTGCTGCACAATCATCCCAGCGGCAATCCTGAACCGAGCCAGGAAGATCTGGACGTGACACAGTACATGATGGAAGCCGGCGAGATTATGGAAATCCCCATTCTCGACCACATCATCATCGGCGATGGCCACTACGTCAGCCTCTGTGAACGGGGCTACGTGTAAGCCGTTTTCAATTGCATAGTTATATGACACAGCATCCATTGGGGATGCTTTTTTTGTTGTCAAAAATTTCAAAGAAAATTAGTAGATAATAATAGTTATCTATTGATAAAATGAAAGAGATATGAGATAATATGGGTAGATAATATATCAATATGTACGGAGAAGGAGGCAATCTTATGAATATCGTTGTTTTGATCAAACAAGTACCAGCGGTTTCCAGCATAGATATAGACTCGAAGAATAATAACCTCGTGCGTGTTGGCGCACCGTCTATGCTCAACCCGGTCGATCTGAACGCTGTAGAAGCAGCTGTTGACATTAAAGAAGCTGCCGGTTCCGGCACGGTTACCCTCATTTCTATGGGGACGGCCATGGCGGCCGATGTGCTGCGCGAAGGCATGGCTCTCGGTGCCGACCACGGCATTCTGCTTTCTGATGAACGCATGGCCGGCTCGGATACGCTGGCTACAGGTAAAATTTTAGCCCGGGCGATCCGGAAGGTAGGCGACGTCGATCTCGTCCTGACGGGCAAACAGTCGTCTGATGGTGATACAGGGCAGATTCCGCCGGCTATTGCCCAGCATTTGGGTGTCAATCTCGTCAGCTATGCTGAATCGGTAACGGTAAAAGACGGCGTTCTCGTCGCTACGCGTAAGAACCACGGCGGTCTCCAGACTGTCGAAGCCCAGCTGCCGGCTGTGTGCTCGGTTATGGAAACGGCCAACACGCCGCGTACACCGAATATCCGCAGCAAGATGCATGCCAAACAGGCTGTCTTCGATGTTTGGCGCCTGGAAGACATTGGTCTTGATCCGGCCGAAGCAGGCACTGCCGGTTCGGCAACTAAAGTAACGGAACTCTTTGCACCGGAAAAACATGCGATTGGTACCATGATTACCGGCGCTAACGAAGCAGAAGCCGTACATAATCTCATTGCTGAACTGACAGCTAAAAAAGTATTATAAGGAGGGACGGACCATGGAACTGAAAAATAATATTTGGGTCTTTATCGAACTGGTCGAAGGCAAACCGAGCCAGCTCAGCCTGGAATTACTGGGAAAGGGCCGTCAGCTCGCCGATAGCCGCAATGACAAACTGGTCGCTCTCCTGGCAGGCAAAGGCGCTGCCGACGCAGCGAAGGACGTCATTGGCTATGGCGCAGACGTAGCTTTTATCCTGACTAATCCGGAACTGGATGTATTCGACAGCGTTCTCTATACAGCTGCTGTACGCAGCGTGATCAGCAAATACGAAGCTAACGTACTGCTCATCGGTGCTTCCCACGATGGCCGCGATCTGGGCGGACGTCTGTCGGCAGCCATGAACCTGGGCCTCGTAGCCGATTGCATTGATTGCTCCTATGAAAATGGCGATTCCCTCACGTGGGTACGGCCAGCCTATACAGGCAAGGTATTCGTCAAGATTCTGACGACGACACGGCCGCAGCTGGCGACGATTGGCGAACGCATTTTCCGCAACAATATCTTTGATCCGGGCCGGACCGGGGAAGTCATGGAAGAAGCCGTTTCCCTCGACGCACCGGCGCCTACGCTGAAGGTTACGAAATTTGAAGCCTTACCGCCTCTTGATCCCGATGCCGATATTACGACGGCAGACTTTGTCGTCGGTGCCGGCCGCGGTGTTGGCGACGAAGAAGGCCTGGCAAAAGTAAAAGCCTTCGCCGACGCTATTGGCGCACCGCTGGGCGTATCGAAGCCTCTCGTCGATAATGGCTGGGCTCCCTATGACCAGCAGATCGGCGTTACCGGCGCAAGCATCCAGGCCAGCATTTATGTAGCCCTCGGTATTTCCGGTGCCATCCAGCATCGCCTGGGCCTGAAGGATGTAGGCCTCATCATTGCTGTCAATAACGATCCGAACGCACCGATTTTCCGCTTTGCCCACTATGGCATTGTCGGTGACCTCTTTGCCGCCTTGCCGGTTCTGGAAGAAGAACTGAAGAAACTCAAAGTATAACCTTCCTTTTTTGTACATATATTGAGAAAGCCCTTGCCCGTATCTCTACTGCGTACGGCAGGGGCTTTTTCCTGTACACTATAGTATCTTTTTTGATACTATAGCACTATATAGTGCATTCTTCCTTATCTCGTCCCTAGAGAGTAAAATAAAACCGTAAAAGCTGTATAAGGAGGTGTTTTTTATGAATCATAAGACGGATCTGTTCCATTGCCCCGTTGAGGCTGTGCTTTCCCTCATTTCCGGGAAATACAAATGCATCATTCTCTGGCACCTCATGGAAGGGACCCAGCGCTACAGCGAGTTGCGGCGCTTTGTGCCTCAGGCAACGCCTAAGATGCTGACGCAGCAGCTGCGCGAGCTGGAAGCCGATGGCATTGTTGTACGTAAAGTATATCCTGTCGTACCGCCGAAGACGGAATATAGCCTGACGGACTATGGCCGCACGTTGTCACCTATTGTGCAGGCCATGTGCGACTGGGGTAAGAAATATATGAGCGATCGGATCGAAAAAGCAGAATAAGAGAGGGGATTTTGGTAGAATGCGTTATATAGTAGCAATTTTGCTAGCTCTGGCAGCGTGGCTGCCTTTTACCTTTGGCCAGACGGCCTATGCAGCAGCCAAGGGAACGATTCTCGTCGTCGCGTCGAGCCAGAAGGAAATGACCATGGCCAATGGTACGACGTCGTCTGTCGGATTTTTCCTCAATGAGCTGGCCGTACCGGCGGAATACCTTCAGGAACGGGGCTATCGGATCGTATTGGCCACACCTGATGGCCAGCGGCCTTATATGGACCAAGGCTCCAATGCGAAGAATTTCTTTGGCGGCGATGATGCGGCCCGGGCTAAGGCGTACGCCTTTACGGAAGCCCTGCCCGTCATTTCCCTGCACGAGGCCTTGGCACACGTGGCTGCGTACGACGCTGTGTTTGTCCCGGGCGGTCATGCCCCTATGACAGATCTTATGCAGGACCCGGAATTAGGGAAGATACTTGCTTACTTCCACGCACAGCAAAAACCGACGGCCTTTATCTGCCACGGTCCGGTAGCGGCGCTCTCTGCCTTGCCTGATGCTGCGGCGTACAGACGGGCCCTCGTCAGCCGCCAGCCCCAGGCCGCCATGGCTGCGGCTAAGGATTGGATTTACAAAGGCTATACGATGACCGTCTTCTCCGATGGGGAAGAATGGCCCGGTGAAGTCAAACACGGTACGGAAATGCCCTTCCATGTGGAACAGGCCTTGCAGATTGCCGGAGCTACGGTTATCGAAGGCCCTCTCTTTCAGAGTCACATCGTCCACGACCGGGAACTGATTACAGGCCAAAACCCGGCGTCTGATTTGGCCCTGGGCAAAGAATTGGCCGATACCTTAGATCAGCAATAGGTACCCTGCAGGGAAGCAGACAACAGTACCTATATAGGGAGTAAAAAAACGCTATGCCTCTGGCAGATACACCAGGGTATAGCGTTTTTTTTGTGTCAGGAAATACAAAGAAAGTGAGAGATAGGGCAAGGAAAAAAACAAATAGTAAAATGAAAATAAAGAATAAACTTTTTTTGTTAATTATGAATTTTACTTACGAAATAGGTGCATTTATATGCAATGATACACTTATTGCATACGAGACTGATAAAAAGGCGGGAGGTATGCCGATACAGTTTGTATGATTTTGGTACATACTAACTAAAACAAATAGGTATAATGAATGTAATATAAGAATATTAGGCTATATCGTTTTTGAATAATTACGCCTATAGAAAACCCATGGAGAGTTCGATGAAATGTTTTTTCACCTGGAAAAAGAAAAGGCACTGCCTACAAACGTAGACAGTGCCTGGCTTGGTGCGAGTGAAGGGACTTGAACCCTTACGTCATAAGACACCAGATCCTAAGTCTGGCGCGTCTGCCATTCCGCCACACTCGCATGACAAAACTAAAATTATTCTATCATGGTTGGCGGTAAGACGCAAGATTATTTTTACTTTATCGTAAGGCCTACAGGGCAGTGGTCACTGCCGGTAATATCCGTGTAGATTTCTGCCTTTTCCAGACGGTCGTTCAGGGCTTTAGACGTAATGAAGTAGTCAATACGCCAGCCGGCGTTGTTCTGACGGGCTTTGAAGCGGTAGCTCCACCACGAATAAATGCCCGTTACGTCCGGATAGAAGTAGCGCCACGTATCGGTGAAACCCGCTGCCAGAAGGTCTGTCATCTTTTGCCGTTCTGCATCGGAGAAGCCGGCGTTATTGTGGTTCGTCTTGGGGTTCTTGAGGTCGATTTCTTCATGGGCTACGTTCAGGTCGCCGCAGAGGATGACCGGCTTTTTGGCACTCAGGTCCGTCAGGTAGGCGCGGAAATCGTCTTCCCAGTGCATGCGGTAGTCCAGGCGGGCGAGCTCGCTCTGGCTGTTTGGCGTGTAGCACGTAACGAAGTACGTGTCGTCAAATTCGAGCGTAATCAGGCGGCCTTCATGGTCATGTTCATCAATGCCCATGCCGTATCGGACGGACAGGGGCTGGACGCGTGTGAAGACGGCTGTGCCGCTGTAGCCTTTCTTATCGGCATAGTTCCAATACTGTTCATAGCCCGGCAGATCCAGGTCGATCTGGCCTTCCTGGAGCTTCGTTTCTTGCAGGGCGAAGACGTCGGCATCGAGGGCTGCAAAGGTGTCCATAAAGCCTTTTTTCATGACAGCCCGCAGGCCGTTGACGTTCCAAGAGATATATTTCATGGTGTGTGTCCTTTCGTATGGAAAAACTATATAATATTTTGAGATTATTTGCTATAATTAAAGACATACAATATATAGCAGACAATGGAAGTCTGCCTTGTATGAAGTTATTGTATAGAAATTTTAAATAGTTGTCAAAACTAAGGGAACAGGGTGATGTTATGGCAGTGCATGAATTAGCAGGTACCAAGGTGAGAAAAGAAGATTATATCGATTTAGCCGCTATTGCAGACGCGTATCATCGGATTTTTCCGGATGTGACCAATGCGGCACAGCAAGTACGCTTCGGTACGTCGGGCCACCGCGGCCAGGCCGGTAATGGCAGTTTTACAGAAGCACACGTAGCGGCTATTGCTCAGGCTGTTTGCAATTTCCGTAAGGAATTTGGTGCCACAGGACCGCTCTTTGTCGGCGAAGATACGCATTATCTTTCGAAGCTGGCCTATGAAACGGTCCTCGAAGTCCTCGCCGCCAACGGCGTGCCGGCCTACGTAGATAGTGAAGACGATTTCGTACCGACACCGTCTGTATCCCGGGCAATCTTGCGCTATAACAGCGGCCGTACGGAAAACCTTGCCGATGGCTTGATCATTACACCGTCCCATAATCCGCCGGAACATGGCGGCATCAAATACAACCCCTTCACAGGCGGCCCGGCCGAATCGTCTATTACGAAGGCCATTGAAACAGAAGCCAACCGCCTCTTGGCCGGCAAAAACGCAGAAGTACGGCGTTTGCCCTATGAAGAAGCGAAACAGAGCCGTTTCGTTACGCCTTATGACTATAAAGGTCTTTATGTAGCGGAATTAGCGTCCATCATCGATATGGATGCCATTCAGGATGCCAACCTGCACATTCTGGTCAACGCCCTGGGCGGTTCCGGCATGAACTATTGGCACCGCATTGCCCAGGCCTATGGGCTGGCTATCGACTTCGTCAACGACCAGTACGACCCGCAGTTTACCTTCATGAATTACGACCACGACGGCAAGGTCCGCATGGACTGCTCGTCCAAATACGTCATGTCTGCCGTCATCAAAGAAGATACGGCGTACGACCTGATCTTAGCCAACGACCCGGACTACGACCGCTTTGGTATCGTTTCCGGCCGGGAAGGCATGATTACGGCTAACGCCTATTTGACCGTTGCCTCCCATTACCTCATGACACACCGTCACTTTGACGGCCTGGGCATTGGCAAAACCGTCGTGACGACAGATCTCCTGGCCCGTTCGGCTAAGCTTCTCGGCGTACCCCTCTACGAAGTGCCTGTCGGCTTTAAATACTTCGGGGGCCTCTATAAGGATGGCAAAATCGCCTTCTCCGGCGAAGAAAGTGCTGGCGGCTCCTTTGTTGCCCGCGACAGAAGCCTTTGGACGACCGATAAGGACGGCATGATCATGTGCCTCTTGGCAGCAGAAATCAAGGCCGTGACCGGCAAATCGCCTATTGAATACTACAATGAATTGTGCGAAAAGCTGGGCCGTCCCTATACTATGCGCAGCGACGCGCCGGCCAATCTCGAAGAAAAGGCCAAGATCAGCAGCCTGACCGAAGCAGACGTAACGGAAAAGACCCTGTGCGGCAGCCCTATTACGGCGGTATTGTCCCGCTCGCCTTATGGTGATATGGCGATTGGCGGCGTCAAGATCTGCACGGAAGACGGCTGGGTAGCAGCCCGCCCGTCCGGTACGGAAGATATGTACAAGCTCTACGCCGAAAGCTTCGTGTCGGAAGAACAGGCGGCACAGCTCCTGGATGAAGGCAAAGCCCTGATCAGCAAGGCGTTAGGGAAATAAGCAAAACAAATGGAACACAGGCCGTGGTACAGCAGTTTTTCAAGGGACTGCTGTACGCGGCATTTTACAAAAGCATAGAATTTCACCATATATCTATGGTATAATGTGTAAGAATGAGCAATGAGGGGATATTCTTATATTGTTCCAGAGAAGAGAAAAAGGAGTGGACATTTTTATGAAGGCTGTTATCACTGTAGTAGGGGTAGACCGTACGGGTATTATTGCCGCTGTCAGCAATATTATGGCAGAAAATCAGGTGAATATCCTGACCATTAACCAGGTAATACTCGACAACATTTTTAATATGGCAATGATCGTTGATTTGGAAAATTCCGCCGTCGATCTCAATGGCTTGCAGCAGCTGCTCAAGGAAAAGGGCGATCAGCTGGGTGTAGAAATCCGGGCACAAAACATGGAAATCTTCAATGCAATGCATCGCATCGGCTAGGGGGAAGAAGACATGCTGACTATTCACGACATATTAGAAACGAATCAGATGATTCAAAAGAACAACCTCGATGTCCGTACGATTACGATGGGCATCAGTCTGCTCGACTGCTGCAGCAGTGACGGCAAGACGCTGTGCCGTAATATTTACGACAAGATTACGCGCTATGGCGAACATCTCGTACAGACCGGCAATGATATTGGCAATGAATTTGGCGTGCCCATTATTAACAAACGCGTTGCCGTTACACCTATTTCGATCGTAGCTGCCTGCAGCGACCTTACGGACTACGTGTCCGTCGCCCAGACCCTCGATAAAGCGGCTAAGGAAATCGGTATCGATTTCATCGGCGGCTTTTCAGCGCTCGTCGAACGGGGCTATACAGAAGGGGACCGCAAGCTCCTCGCTTCCATTCCCGAAGCACTGGCTACGACAGATCTCGTCTGCAGCTCTGTCGCCGTAGGCTCGACCAAGGCCGGTATCAACATGGATGCCGTAGCCGAAATGGGCCGTATTTTTAAAACCCTCGGGGAACTGACGAAAGAACACGACGCCTTAGGCTGTGCCAAGCTCGTCGTCTTCTCGAACCCTGTAGAAGATAATCCCTTTATGGCCGGCGCCTTCCACGGCGTTACCCAGGGTGACAGCTGCGTCAGTGTTGGCGTCAGCGGCCCGGGCGTTGTCAAACGGGCCCTGGAAAGCGTCAAGGGTGAACCCTTCGATGTTGTTGCCGAAACGATTAAGAAAACAGCCTTTAAGATTACGCGCGTAGGCCAGCTCGTAGCCCAGGAAGCTTCGCGCCGCCTGAACGTGCCCTTTGGTATTATCGACCTGTCCCTGGCGCCAACTCCGGCCGTGGGTGACAGCGTTGCGGCTATTTTGGAAGAAATGGGCCTGGAAAGCTGTGGTGCCTGCGGTACGACAGCAGCCCTGGCGCTCCTCAACGACGCTGTGAAAAAAGGCGGTCTCATGGCCTCCAGCCGCGTTGGCGGCCTGTCCGGTGCCTTCATCCCCGTGAGCGAAGACAAGGGCATGATCGAAGCTGTCGAACGGGGCAGCCTGAGCTTGGAAAAATTGGAAGCCATGACCTGCGTATGCTCTGTTGGCCTCGATATGATCGCCGTACCGGGCGATACATCGGCAGCGACCATTTCGGCGATCATTGCCGACGAAGCAGCAATCGGCATGATCAACAACAAGACGACTGCCGTCCGCGTCATTCCCGTACCGGGCAAGACCGTTGGCGACGTCGTAGAATTTGGCGGCCTTTTGGGCCATGCCCCGATCATTGCGGTCAATACCTTCCGCAACGATGAATTTATTGCCCGCGGTGGCCGGATTCCTGCACCCATGCGGAGCCTGACCAACTAAAGCTCGTATGTATCACAGTATAAATGGAAAGTAGGCGTGTGTTGTGCTTGTATACTTTGTGCCCTTCTTTATAGCCTTGATCGTGGCCTATGCCCTGACTCCCAGCGTAAAAAAGCTGGCTATTAAAGTGGGCGCTATTGATAAACCGGATCCCAGAAAGGTCCATACCCATACCATTCCCCGTCTGGGGGGCTTGGCGATTTACTTTGGCTTCATGGCAGGCGTCTTGTATTCCATGCCCTTGAATCACGAAATGCTGGGCCTGCTTTTGGGTTGCTCGGCCATTGTCTGTATCGGTATTTGGGACGATATCTGCAATATTCCGGCGAAGGTCAAACTCGTAGGGCAGATCGTTTCTGCCTGTATTCCCGTGGCCTTTGGGATTCAGATCGAATGGTTGACCAATCCCTTTGGGACGCTCATCGTCCTGCCAGAAATCGTAGCCATTCCAGTGACTATTTTCTGGATCATCGGCTTTACCAATACGGTCAACCTGATTGACGGACTTGATGGACTGGCCGCAGGTGTTTCGTTTATTGCGTCTATTTCCATGTTTTTAATGGCTGTCAGCATGAACCAGTACTTGCCGGCTATGATCATCATTTCGATGGCTGGTGCCGCCCTGGGCTTCTTGCAGTACAACTTCAACCCTGCCAAGATCTTTATGGGTGACACAGGCAGTATGCTCTTGGGCTATACCATGGCTGTTACGGCCGTACTGGGCCTGGTCAAGACGGCGGCGACGATTGCCCTCGTCGTACCGGTCATCGCCCTGGGCCTGCCTATTTTAGATACGTTATTTGCCATTGTCCGCCGCAAGATGAGCGGTGTGCCCATTTTTACGCCGGACAAAGGTCATTTGCATCACCGCCTTTTAGCCTTGGGCCTGACCCAGAAACAGGCTGTACTGATCATGTACTGCGTCAGCGCTGTCCTGGGCCTCGTTGCGCTCTTCGTGGCCAGTGTAAACTACAAAACGGGCATCCTGACCGTAGCGATTGTTTTGGCAGTGATCATTTATTCAGCAAAACGAATTGGAATACTGCATAAAACGACAAATTCTACTCATAAACAATGAGTAGAATTTGTTCGATTTAAGGAGGATTTAGTATGATAAAGGTAATGACTGTTTTCGGAACCAGACCGGAGGCCATCAAGATGGCGCCGGTAGTACTGGAACTGAAAAAACATCCGGAACAGATCCAGACCGTAGTGGCCGTTACGGCCCAGCATCGCCAGATGCTCGATCAGGTTCTGGAGCTTTTCCAGATTCACCCCGACTATGACTTGAACATTATGAGCCAGAGCCAGACGCTTTACGATATTACGACGCGGGCGCTGCAAGGCCTCAAGACGGTTATGGAACTGGAAAAACCGGATCTCGTCCTCGTGCACGGCGATACGACGACGACCTTTGCCGGTGCGCTGGCTGCGTATTACCAGCAAATTCCTGTAGGCCACGTAGAAGCAGGCCTGCGGACCGGGAATATCTATTCTCCTTTCCCAGAAGAAATGAACCGTAAACTGACGGGCGCTATTTCGTCCATCCATTTTTCACCGACGCTGACGGCGCAGGGCAATCTCCTGCGCGAAGGTGTAAACCCGGACAACATATATGTCACAGGCAACACCGTCATTGACGCCCTCATGAAGACCGTCAATGACGAGTACGATTTTACGGCGGAAGGACTGGAAGATGTGGATTTCAAGAACCACCGCATTATCCTTTTGACGACGCACCGCCGGGAAAACCTGGGCGAACCCATGCGCCATATCTACAAGGCGTTGCGCCAGATTGTAGAAGAAATCAAGGACACGGAAGTCGTCTTCCCGGTTCACCGCAATCCTCTCGTACGCAAGGTAGTCGAAGAAGAGCTGGCCGGCGTCGACCGTATCCACCTCATCGACCCCATGGAATACGAACCCTTTGCCAACCTTATGCATCATAGCTGTCTCGTCCTCACCGATTCCGGCGGCATCCAGGAAGAAGCCCCGTCGCTCGGCAAACCCGTTCTGGTCCTGCGCGATACGACAGAACGGCCGGAAGCCGTAGATGCCGGCACGGTACACCTCATCGGTACGGACTACGATAAGGTATATAAAGAAACGAAGGAACTCCTGACGAACGAAGGGGCTTACGCTGCTATGAGCAACGCCGTCAATCCCTACGGCGACGGACAGGCTTCGCGCCGTATCGTCCAGGCTATTTTATACGCTTTTGCCGGTGCAACGGAAAAGCCTGATGAGTTTAACGTTTAAGTGACGACTTTCACAATAATATAAGCTAAGGGAATAAATAAAAAATATACATTTTTCCGTTTATTTGCTGATTCCTTAAACTTTATTGATTTTACGAAAACGTCATGATAAAATAGCAGTGATATGAATAAATGAAAAGCAAGCATGAAAAAAAGTAAAGTTAATCCACGGATAACCACCTGGCAGCTTCTGATTCATTCATATCTGCAAGGTAGAAATACGAATGAGAAGCCGGGAGAAAAACAGTATGCACAAAAGAAAAGACCACAATAATATGGATATATGGAACATTGCTGTTACGGCAGGCTCCATGGGTATGACACTTTTTGTCAGTATGTGTGTCGGCATCTTTTGTGGCTACTGGATTGATTCGCATGCAGGAACCACGCCATGGGGCCTCATTATCGGTGGATTTTTCGGCGCTGCTACAGGCTTTTGGGGCCTTTACAAGAAGGCCCTGCGCTATATGAACGAAGATTCACACCGGCATCACTCCTGAAAGGGAAGGTACGCACAACCATGGAAGACTTTGTACGTTATGTAAAACGCACGCTGGTGCAGCTGGCGGGCCTGGCCTTTTTCGTCACAGCTTGTTTGGTGCTCGTGGGAAAAGGCCAGTACGTCAGCGGCTGGCTCATTGGCTGCGGACTGAACCTTCTGTATTTTATTATGCTTTGCAGCCGCTCAGTCAAGGCACTCAAGCTCGATCCTGCTAAGGCGGCGGCAGTGATACGGGGCGGTTCGGCTTTGCGCATCTTGATGATCGTCTTAATGTTTATTGTCATTCTGCAGTTCCCGGCTATTAATTACTGGGCAGCTCTGGCAGGCATTTTGACGTATCGGATTCTCATTTACGCACAGGCTATTTATACCGCTTTGTCACACGGAAAAAATAAATAAGGAAAGGAGGCGCTTATCATGGAGTTGCATACGGGTCACCATTTGGTCGTTCAGTTATTAGGTATGAACGTCAATATGGATACGCTGTACATGACCTGGCTTACGGCAGCTATAGTTATTATTCTTACAGTTGCTGCGACCAGAGGCCATTCCCTGGTCCCTTCAGGCATCCAAAATGTGATGGAAATGATCATTGAAGCCTTGTTGAAGCAATTTCAGGAAACATTAGGGCCAAAGTGGGGGCAGGTTGTCTCCGTTCTCTTGACCATGTTTCTCTTCATCCTGGTGGGTAATGAATTAGGGCTTTTGCCGAGTCCGCATATTTTGGCTTCGCCTACCAATGATCTGAATACGACATTGGCACTAGCCTTGGTATCGACCTTTATGGTCCACTACATTGCCCTGAAAAACATGGGGCTTAAGAAGCATTTAAAGCACTATATGGAACCTTTTGCACCGTTCCTCATCATGAACATCCTGGAAGAGTTCACCAAGCCGTTGACCTTGGCTTTCCGTCTATTTGGCAACATTCTGGCCGGTGAAATTCTGCTGGAAGTACTGTACGATCTCGTACCGGCCGGTGTACCGATGATTTGGATTGCATTTAGTCTTTTCATTGGCTTGATCCAGGCCTTTATCTTCACCATTCTGACAACTTCATACCTGAAAGATTCTATGGGAGAAGAGTAGAAATTCAAAATCACGCACAATCAAGGAGGATTTTAAATTATGGGAACAGAATTTGTATTAGCATTATCCGTAATGGGCGCAGCAATTGGTATCGGTTTGGCAGCTATGGGCGCTGCTATCGGTGACGGCCATGCCGCATCGAAAATGTTGGAAGGTCTTGCCCGTCAGCCGGAAATGGGCGGCAAGCTCCTCGTTAACTTCCTGATTTCCGTAGGCTTGATTGAATCCATGCCTATCATCGCTGCCGTTATTTCGATCGTATTGGTATTTGCTAATCCTTTCAAATAATCGCCAAGTGCATACACATGCAGGGTAAAAGGAGGGAAATGCATTGATCGATCTTAATGGAACACTGCTTTTCCAATTTGTCAACTTCTTCATCCTCGTTGCTATTCTGGCAAAGTTTGCGTACAAACCGATTCTCAAAGTATTGGAAGACCGCAGAAATAAAATTGCCACGGATATCAGCAGCGCTGAAGAAGCCCGTGCTACAGCAGAAAAGCTGAAAGCAGACTATGAAGCACAACTGCAGAAGGCCCACATGGAAGCACAGGCTATCGTTGATAAAGCGGTAAAACAGGCTGATAAAGAAGCACAGGCACAGCTCGACGCTATCCGCGCACAGATCGCACGGGAAAAAGAAATTGCCCAGGCTGAAATCGTAAACGAACGAGAAGCGGCTATTCGTGAAATGAGAAATGAAGTAGTAACGCTGTCTATGGCTGTGGCAGAAAAACTGCTCCAAAAGAACATGGATACGGATATGAACCAGAAACTGGTGGCCGAATGTCTGAAGAGCTTTGATAAGCAAGCCGCAGCAGGTAAACAGGGATGATTCCTGAAATCGTTTACAGCAAATACAGCCAGGCTATGTTCGACATAGCAAAAGAGCAAGACAAGATAAACGAATTTGGCCAGCAGCTGCGCAGCATCCGGGATACGCTGCAGATGAATCCGGATTTATTAAAATTCGTGGAACATCCGCTCATTACACCGGAAGCGAAGAAAGACACGTTAAAACAAATTTTTGCTGATGACGTATCGCCGCTCATTATGCAGTTCCTCTACGTCATGATCGACCGGCGCAGAGATGCAGCGATCGTCGCGGCTATTGACGGGTTTATCGATTTGTCCCGTGCAGCTCAGAATATCGAAGTTGCCAAGATCCGTCTCGTCAAGCCTTTGTCAGCAGAAGAAGAAAAACAACTGGTTGCGTCCCTGGAAAAGATGACGGGCAAGCATATCGACCCGGTCTATACCATCGATCCGCATATTCTCGGCGGCATGGTAGTCCAGATTGGCGACCGACTAATAGACGGCAGTCTGCGCCGGCAGCTGCAGGATATGCAGCATGCGCTGTTACAGTCTGACGTAATGAATGAGGTGACGGACGAACAATGAAAATGAAGCCAGAAGAAATTACGGCCATAATTAAAAAACAAATCGAAGACTACAATGTCGAAATGAACGTCGACGACGTAGGCACCGTCCTGGAAGTCGGGGACGGCATAGCGCATATATACGGTTTGGATAAGGTAATGTCCGGGGAACTCCTGGAATTACCTAATGATGTATACGGCCTCGCCATGAACCTGGAAGAAGATAACGTTGGCGCCGTACTTTTCGGTGATGTCGAATCCATCAAAGAAGGCGACACCGTACGTCGTTCTGGTAAGGTTATGAGCGTACCTGTCGGTGAATCTCTCATCGGCCGTGTCGTAAACCCATTAGGGGAACCTATTGACGGCAAAGGAACTATTTCTGCCGCCCAGTATAACCGCGTTGAAGTCATTGCCCACGGTATTGCTGACCGCCAGCCGGTTAAAGTACCGCTGCAGACAGGCCTCAAGGCGATTGACTCCATGGTCCCAATCGGCCGTGGCCAGCGTGAATTGATCATCGGTGACCGTGGTACCGGTAAGACGGCTATTGCCATCGATACGATTATTAACCAGAAGGATAGCGGTGTTATTTGCGTATATGTCGCTATCGGCCAGAAAGCATCGACCATTGCCCGTGTCGTACGGACACTGGAAGAAAATGGTGCTATGGCGTATACCATCGTCGTAGCCGCTACGGCTTCTGACGGCTCGCCGCTCCAGTACCTGGCTCCGTATTCCGGCGTCGCTATGGCTGAATACTTCATGCATAAAGGCAAAGACTGCCTCTGTGTATATGATGATTTGTCCAAACATGCCCAGGCGTACCGTGCCATGTCCCTGTTACTGCGTCGTCCGCCAGGACGTGAAGCCTATCCGGGCGATGTTTTCTACTTACACTCCCGTCTGCTCGAACGGGCAGCGAAGTTGTCCGACGAACTCGGCGGCGGCTCCATTACGGCCCTGCCGATTATCGAAACACTGGCTGGTGACCTTTCGGCATACATTCCGACCAACGTTATTTCCATTACGGACGGCCAGATCTTCCTGGAAACAGAACTCTTCAACTCCGGCGTACGCCCGGCTATCAACGTCGGCCTTTCCGTATCCCGTGTTGGTGGTTCTGCCCAGATCAAGGCTATGAAGAAGATTGCCGGTACACTCCGTCTGAGCCTGGCTCAGTATCGTGAACTGGCAGCCTTTGCCCAGTTCGGTTCGGACCTCGATAAAAACACGAAGGCCCAGATCGATGCCGGTGAACGGACCATGCAGATGCTGATTCAGCCGCAGTACCAGCCAATGGCGGTAGAAGACCAGGTTATTCAGATTTACGCAGCCGTTAAAGGCTATCTCATGCCGATTCAGGTAGAAGATGTTACGGAATTTGAAGACCAGCTGCTGAAATTCATGCACGCTAACTATCCGGAAGTCGGCGCGGACATTAAAGAAAAGAAAGAACTCGGCGCAGATACAGAAGAAACCCTCAAGAAAGCTATTGCTGAATTCACTAAACAGTTTGGTGCAAATCATCAATTAGTCAAAGAGGAGGAATAAGCTATGCCGAGTGCACGCGAAATAAACCGACGGATTAAATCCGTTACGAACACACAGCAGATCACCAAGGCCATGAAGATGGTTTCTTCCGTACGTCTGCGCCGTGCACAGGATCGCGCTTTGGCAACAGCCCCCTATACTGAACAGCTCGAAGGGATGCTGCAGCGTCTGGCTGCGGCAACGCCCGGTGAAAACAATCCCTTGTTCCAGACGAGGGAAGTGAAACGGACGTGCTATATCATCATCGGTGCCGATAAAGGGCTGGCTGGTGCCTTTAGTTCCAATATCAACAAGGCAATGGTCGAAGTGCTGCGGGATAAACCCCGGGCCGTGTCCTACCTTATTGTGACGGGTCGCAAGCCTGTCGAATACCTGAAGCATTTGCGGATTACGCCGGAATACAAGCGGACGGGCTTTTCTGATAAGCCTGAATTCACGCATGCCCAGGCTTTGGCACGGGAAGCGACGAATAAATTCCTCGACGGGACCGTCGATGAAGTGTATCTCATTTACACGAAGTTCAAATCGGCCCTTTCGCAGGAAGTAACGCGTACACGGCTTTTGCCCATCGCTCCGGAAAGCGTAGCCGGAGACGGGCCGTCCGAAGAATATCTGTTTGCTCCTGATGCGCAGCAGGTTTTATCGACCTTGTTGCCCCAGTACATCGATATGTCTATCTACAACGGCCTGCTTCAGTCCGCTGCCAGCGAACTGGGCGCGCGTATGACTGCTATGACCTCGGCTACAGATAATGCCAGCGACCTCATCGAAAAACTGACTGTCCATTACAACAAGGTACGTCAGGCCGGCATTACGAACGAACTGACAGAAATCGTCAGTGGCGCCAATGCGCTGCAATAGCAGAGTGTGAAATCTAAATAAGGAGGAGAGCCTCTTCATGAGCAATAAATTTGGGAAAGTAATCCAGGTTATCGGCCCGGTTATCGACGTCCGCTTTTCTACAGAAGAAGATTTGCCAGCTATCTATACGGCTATCCATGTAACAGGCGGCGAAGGAGACCAGGCGATTGATCTGGTAGCAGAAGTAATGCAGCATTTGGGCGACGATGTCGTCCGTTGCGTAGCCATGAGCTCTACGGACGGTCTCGTCCGCGGCATGGCTGCAGAAAATACGGGCAGCCCGATCAAGGTCCCCGTTGGCCCTGGCGTACTGGGACGTATCTTTAACGTTCTTGGCCAGACCGTAGATAAAGTAGATGAAGAAGTAAAGGCTGATGACTATTGGCCGATCCACCGTCCTGTACCAAAGTTTGAAGACCAGGCTACAGGTACGGAAATCCTGGAAACAGGCATCAAAGTCGTTGACCTCATTGCACCGTACTCCAAGGGCGGCAAGGTTGGCCTCTTCGGTGGTGCCGGTGTAGGCAAGACCGTTTTGATCATGGAACTGATCCATAACGTCGCAACAGAACACGGTGGTTACTCCGTATTCACAGGCGTTGGTGAACGTACACGTGAAGGCAATGACCTTTGGAATGAAATGAAGGAATCGGGCGTTATCAACAAGACGGCCCTCGTCTATGGCCAGATGAACGAACCGCCTGGAGCCCGTATGCGTGTCGGCCTGACAGGCCTCACCATGGCTGAATATTTCCGTGATAAAGAACACAAAGACGTACTGCTCTTTATCGATAACATTTTCCGTTTCATTCAGGCTGGTTCTGAAGTATCGGCTCTGCTGGGCCGTATTCCGTCCGCCGTTGGCTATCAGCCGACACTGGCAACAGACGTTGGCGCCCTGCAGGAACGTATTACCTCGACAAAGGACGGCTCTATTACATCTGTACAGGCCGTATACGTACCTGCCGATGACTTGACGGACCCGGCTCCGGCTGCTACCTTTGCCCATTTGGATGCAACGACCGTACTGTCCCGTGAAATCGCCGAATTGGGGATTTATCCTGCCGTGGATCCGCTCGATTCCACGTCCCGTATCCTCGACCCGCACATCATCGGCGAAGATCACTACAAGACAGCCCGTGAAGTACAGGAAATCCTGCAGAAGTATAACGACCTTCAGGATATCATCGCCATCCTCGGTATCGACGAACTGTCTGAAGAAGATAAGCTGACAGTCGCCCGGGCCCGTAAGATCCAGCGTTTCCTGAGCCAGCCTTTTGCTGTTGCTGAACAGTTTACAGGCCAGCCGGGCCGCTATGTGCCCTTGAAGGACACCATTGCCGGCTTTAAGGAAATCCTCTCCGGGAAATGCGATGACATGCCGGAACAGGCCTTCTACATGGTAGGGAACATTGATGAAGCCTTCGAAAAAGCCAAGACTCTGAAAGGGGAATAAGGCATGGCAGAAACAGGCAAAAAACTCCACCTGGAAATCATCACGCCCGATGCATCTGTATTGAGCGAAGATGTGGATTTTGTCCTCGTTCGTGCCCTCGATGGCGATCTGGGCGTCATGCCCAGCCATGCACCGCTCATCGCCTCCCTGCGTATTTGGCCGCTCTATTATGAAATAGATGGCAAGCGGCACTGTGTCAGCGTTGCGCAAGGCTTCATGGAAGTCAACAACAACGTCGTCACGGTCATCACGCCGGCTGCAGAAAAGCCGGAGGATATCGACGTAGAACGGGCCGAACGAGCCCGCAAACGTGCAGAAAAACGCTTGCAGGAACATCAGGCTGGTATCGATGAGGTACGGGCAGAAGCGGCTCTTAAAAGAGCATTGAGCCGTTTAGACGTGGCAAATTACCACGGTGGAAACTAACACATAAAGAAAAAGCTGTGGAGACATGAGACACTCATGTTCCCACAGCTTTTTTGCATGCCCAAAAGCTATTTGTCCGCAAGGCTTCCCATTAGATGGGCTGAATAAAATATTTCTAAAAAATATAGCTAATAATTTTAGTGGGACAGTCCTGTGTCTGTTGTATATGATACAATAGATGCAGAGAATAACGGAAGGAGCTTGAAGCTTATGGGGAGCACAGGCACGAAGAAGAGCCGCATGCTGGAAATTTTTTCCGTGTCATGAAGGGCGAAAATGTATCAGTAAAAAAATTGGCCGATGAATACGGCGTATCATCAAAAAGTATTTCCCGCGACATTGGGGAAATTAAAACATTCTTATACGACCATCGCGATCTCGTAGACAATACGGAATTGAAATACGCTGCGAGCTCGAAATCGTATTATCTGGAATTTGAAAATTTCCTCCTGAGCAAGGAACTCATTGCCGTCATCAAAATGATGATCGGCTGCCGGGCCTTTAGCAAAATGGAACTCTTGGACATTGTGGATAAACTGAAAAACTTCACATCCCGCCACGACAGAACCATGCTCGACCAGATCATTGCCAAGGAAATGTACCACTACAACGAAGTCAACAGCGACTGCAAGAGCGTCATTGACCACATTTGGACCCTGACGCGCTGCATTTACGAACGGATCGAAATAACCCTCACGTACTATAAGGCCTCGCGTGACCTGGTAGAACGGCGCATCATGCCTGTAGCCATCACCTTTTCGGACTATTATTTTTACCTCATTGCCTATCGCTGCGACACCCTGGACTGGGTGCCCCTGTACTACCGCGTCGACCGCATTGCCGGCATCGTAGAACACAGGAAACACTTCGTCCTCGATAAGGAACACGACTTTGACGAAGGCGAACTGCGCGAAAAAATCCAGTTCATGTTCTCCGGCAAATACAGAAAAATCAAATTCTCTTACACAGGCAGCTCCGTTCAGGCCATCCTGGACAAAATCCCGACGGCCAAAATCATCGAGAAAAAAGGCGACACAAAGATCATCGAAGCCGAAACCTACGGCATCGGCATCAACATGTTTCTCCTTTCCCAGGGCAGCCGCGTAACCGCCCTGGAACCGCCGGAATTTGTCGAAGAAATGAAGGAAGAAATCAAGAAAATGCAGGCACAATACGAAGAATAAACACCAAAACAGGTCTATCCCTCTACTTGCACACAAAAAGGCGCACGCATAGTGACGTGCGCCTTTTTGTGTGCAAAGAAAGATTTGGGCCTAGTCCAAACTTTGTGGCCTTTCCCTGTGGTCACGCTGTTTACAATTTTGTGGTTGACCTAGACCCAGTTTGTGGTCAAAAGGCCTTGTCATTTATTGTCAAAGCCTTTTGGATTAAAAGCATACGTGTCTTTTTTAGTTAGACCGTGTAAATACGATTTCTTGTTTTCAGTTGGAAAGCATGGTACAGAATTCATCGTATTCACGAATCTGTAAATCAGCGCCTGTTCGTTACCATACGGGCAGGCGCAATGAGCGTCAACAAGACGGATTTCAATGATCATGGCGTCGGATTGGCTGAATGCAAGTAATTCTTGAATTTGTTCGGATTTCTCCTTCTTGGAAATGAATGGGTGATACTTTCATCCTAAGGAGAAATTTTTTTATTGCAAGGGACCGGACCACAACGTGTGAACAGTGAAACTACAAGGTGTGACCAGGATGACCGCATAAAATGGACTAGAAAAAGAGACCACAAAAGCTGGACTAATACCAAAAAATATGCGTTTTAACATACATGAAACGATGGCTTTCCCCGCAAAGCGGAGAGAGTACCCGATTTTCGGGGGAGAGAGGCCCAAGAAAGAAATATCAAAATTTGTATATCCCTCCACACAGCAAACAAGAACCCGCCGCTCTACTGCCAACTAAATCAGGTCAGTTATATTTAAATATACGAGACGATGGCTTTCCCAGAGGGGAAAGTGGCCGCGAAGCGGTCAATAGAGGGATTACATAAATTTTTAGCAAACCACCACTTTCCAGCCCAAACTGCCAACTAAATCAGGTCAGTTTTACTTGAAAAACACCCAATAGACCGCAACACAATACGACACCAGAAGAAAACCAAAAAAGCCCTCAAACTCAACAAGAGTTTGAGGGCTTTTTTGCTATACAAATAAAAAATCCGTCCCATCACGGAACTGATGCTTAGAAACGTCAATAATCCCATCCTCAAATGGTGCATAGCCAACGTAGCGTTTCCGTCCCCTTACGGGGATAAGATTTAGAAACCTGGAAACAGTACAAAAAGCGGTACTTAACACACAAACGAAAGTGTTTCCGTCCCCTCGCGGGGATAAGATTTAGAAACTGTTACACTTCAATGCAAACAACGAAAAAATCACTAAAGACAGTTTCCGTCCCCTTACGGGGATAATGTTTAGAAACTGGGTACAGGCATTAGTAGCATCGGCAGTAGCCCAAGCTAAAAAGTTTCCGTCCCCTTACGGGGCGCAATACGCAATACGCAATACGCAATACCCCTGTGCGGGTATTGCGGCCGTATTACTAGCTAATTGAAGGAAATTCAATTAGCTAGCCAACGTGGGTATTGCGGCCGTACTACTAACTAATTGAAGAAAATTCAATTAGTTAGCCAATGTGGGTATCGCGGTTCATGCGGCCGCAAAAAGGACGCATGAAGGGGATAAATTGTAGAAACGAAAGAAATAGAGGACGCCGAAAAAGCGGGCGAAAGAGTACAGTTTCCGTCCCCTTACGGGGATAAATTGTAGAAACAATACAGTTGGGGCGGTTGTTCCCTTATCTATAATGGAGACATGTTTCCGTCCCCTTACGGGGATAATGTTTAGAAACGACCTTGATAACTTCAGAAGCATGCACGCTCATGTAGTAAGAGTGTTTCCGTCCCCTTACGGGGATAATGTTTAGAAACTTACACAGGAAGAAGCCATCCGGCACCTGTACAATTACAGGTTTCCGTCCCCTTACGGGGATAATGTTTAGAAACTGCTTTGTCCTCTTGCATTGCCTTGCTATAACTAGCCTTTAAGGTTTCCGTCCCCTTACGGGGATAATGTTTAGAAACGAAAAGAAGCAGTCTATTATTGATAGCCTCAAGGGTGAGTTTCCGTCCCCTTACGGGGCTAAATTGTAGAAACTTGGGCAGACTACTCAAGAGGAAGCGCATATATTTTTGATGATGGTTTCCGTCCCCTTAAGGGGCTAAATTGTAGAAACTGAATTGCTCGACTACTGGAACGAAAGGATTAAAGGTTTCCGCCCCCTTACGGGGATAATGTTTAGAAACATCGTGCCAACAAAAAAAGCATGCAAGAGGCATACGAAAGAGGGTTTCCGTCCCCTTACGGGGATAAGATTTAGAAACATAAATGTTTAATTGATCCATACCCATTAGGCTTTCTCATGTTTCCGTCCCCTTACGGGGATAATGTTTAGAAACAAGACGCGGATATTCGAACAAATCGACGCCAGGCACAAGTTTCCGTCCCCTTACGGGGATAATGTTTAGAAACCCCCCCAGGCCAAAATTATATTGAATTCCGTGCATAGCACGGGTTTCCGTCCCCTTACGGGGATAATGTTTAGAAACACCATGGAACAGATAGAAGCGACCGCTTTTATTTTTGGGGTTTCCGTCCCCTTACGGGGATAATGTTTAGAAACAGTGAATAGATTGCATGTCGCTTTTGCAGGGCATGGTAAGTTTCCGTCCCCTTACGGGGATAATGTTTAGAAACTATTAAAAGGAGGTAGTTCACAATGACAATGGTTAAAGATTGTTTCCGTCCCCTTACGGGGATAATGTTTAGAAATGGTATTTAAAATTGACGTATGACAAAGATACATACATTTGGTTTCCGTCCCCTTACGGGGATAATGTTTAGAAAAAACACGTTTTCCCCGGACGACCGGCGTGGCCAGTGGTAAGGAGGTTTCCGTCCCCTTACGGGGATAATGTTTAGAAAATCCAATTACAAAACCTTGCAAGGAATAGCGCCAAGGACCTCGCGGTTTCCGTCCCCTTACGGGGATAATGTTTAGAAATCTGTGTAGATGATGTCATCAAAAGATACTTCACGGGGCCGGTTTCCGTCCCCTTACGGGGATAATGTTTAGAAACCTATCTCCCAGAACCCGCATTCCCATGCGGCTGAAACGACCAAAATCGGCGCTGATTGAAAAATCTGTCATGACAGGACTTTATTTTTTAAAGAAAATGCCCGTCAAGCCAGTCACCAAGCGGGCTGGCACAGATTTGGCTCTATCTGTACTTAGTATAACGGAAAGCTATGGGATCCGCAAGACATTTATATTACCTATTATATGTAGCCTGGGATTAGGGCCAGCGGTGTTTCCATTGGCTTGAAAGATGCTGCCGGTTTAAGTGGGTCAATTTTACCCGAAAAAGCAGGGCAATTCAGAACGTAAAAAATCCGTTTTTCATAAAAATTAACACTGAATTTTAGGCCAGCAGTTGGCCTGGTTTAACGTGACATTCAACACACCGACAAAAGCCCCGAACCGGACAATCTGATATGCTCCCTTCTAGGTAGACATGAGAAATAATAAAATCTCACTCTACTTG